>Ga0209777_10005105_pt1 | contig 15252 bp, 10 predicted proteins | sample FrelakmetHBP12HB_FD_187147 | JGI IMG/M metagenome (GOLD analysis project Ga0209777, IMG submission 187147) | Freshwater lake sediment microbial communities from the University of Notre Dame, USA, for methane emissions studies -HBP12 HB (SPAdes)... | ecosystem: Environmental > Aquatic >... | reverse complement strand
CACTGCTCGCATTCCTCGGGCCATGGCTTGTCCCTCCGCGATCCTCTCTTCTCGCAGAGCCTACCACATACCCGAGGGCCGTTTCATACACCCTTGCCGAAAGGACACACTCATACCAACGCTCCACGACGTTGTGCTGTTCCTGCATGACTTGAGCGGCCATAGCGTCGTCCAGATTGCTCATTGGGGCAAGAAGCTCGGCGATGTTCTCCTGCACGCTTCTTACCAGTTCATCCATCTCCAGGCGATGAAAGTCATAAAGCAGGTGACCAAATTCATGGAAGAACAGCGGGAGGAAAAGAAGCCCCTGCTGCGCAGAGCAGGGGAGGAAGTAGGTGGTTGGGACCACAGGCCAGACACTGAAATCCTGGTTGCTCACGGCTACCGGTACATCTCTTGTCTCCGAGTGGCTCATATGAATCCAGAGCAATACTCTGAGCGCTATTCGATCTGCTGATGAACCACGCAGAACGGGACTCACCTGCAAGGAGAACTGGTGGAAGGACCGCGTAACAGCCTGGGTTTGACTCAGTACATCAGGAAGGATTGAAGCCTGGCCATAGCTTAGGTCACACAAATTGCGTTCCACATCCCGGTGCAGTCGGGTGCACTCGCTCAACGCCCAAGTGCAGTAACCTTTCCACTCCTCCGGCAATAACCCCGCTCGCTCCTGCAAGAAGCGTCGGACCCGCTCAATATCTTGGAGCAAACTCAGATTGTTCTGTCTCAGGACGCTTTCCATTCAGATCTCACCGAGAACCTTCCGGGCATCAGTGTGAATGTGGGCCTCTAAGAGACGCCTCAATTCTTCAAGGCACGCCAGTAAATCCTGCCGGTCTTTTATGTCCTGGCTACCTAATAACTCCCGCACTTGCTTTGGCTCGTTCCGGAAGAGAAGCGAATGGTAATGCACACGATCCCGCCGTGCCTGCGCGAAACTACGCGCAAGTTGACGAGTACGCGCGTCTGCACCAGTCACTGGACGGCTTTCAGAACCACCAATAGCACCAACAAAAGTCTCCAATTCACTTAGGAAGTCCCCCAAGGTGCTGCGTGACTTACTGACTTCCTCCGCCCGCTCCTCATCCTCCACCCCTGCCAGTCTAAGCTTGAGATGAATTGACAGCGTGTTGATGGCTTTCAGCAGTTCTTGGCTCTGCTGAAAACTCTTAACTGCCATCCACTTTGCGCTCATGGGATTCCTTTCTAGTCCATGCGTTGCACTACCGGATGCGTTTGATCTCCTGCGACGTCCGGATCTCCAACTGCTCGTCCGTTCGCTTCAATGAGATTGGCAAGCTCTGTGCAACACCAGGGCTGGACCAGTTCAAATGGCTAGATGTATGAACATCGGCCAACACCCGTCCCATCACTACGCCATCAGTCTTGGCTGATAACATCACTGGCCCAGCCGTACCTTGGTGCAGTGTGACACAACCAGTGTTTGCCATTACAGCGTCGCGATTCCCGAGCAATACGTAAGTTCCTTCCATTACGTTCGTGGTGTGGCCATCGGCATAATCCCACAATCGGACGTTCTTCAGACTGTCCTTGTGGAAGTCAACCAAATCCAATTGCGCATCAGGCTTCAAGAAGCCATCCTTCACTAGCTCGCCTCTTGCGGCGTAGATTCCCTCCAATTCTCTGCCACACTCACGCCCATCTCTCAGAATACAGACCGAAGCCAACGGATCAAATCGGGTCCTCCGCACCTTCCGGAAGAGCTTCAGGATGCAATCCTTCAGATGCAGTTCATTTATGGTTGCCTTCTTTCGGTCGGCCTTACCCTCCACCAAGGTTTCAAGGGAAAAGTGTGGCAGCTTATCCAGGTGCCGGCAGATCAAGAGTGTAACCGCGTAATAGCGCTGGTCGACCCCAACATCAATAGCCAATTGGGCTTCATAGTTCAGCGTCCCTGCTGGTCGCCAAGGTACGCAATTCATCTGTTGTAGCACGTCCAATGCGCACATCTCCGTGAAGGACTGCCATGCACGGATGGCGCGGTGTGGCCTGCCGTTGTTGTCAATCGCGTTCCGGAACCGGACGTAGTCTCTATGACGAGACTCCAACTGGTCCAGCGTAATTCGTTTTACCCGCCAGTTCTTCAGTTCGCTTGCAACCGTGTAATATGCGGCCGGGTCGTGGTCTTGGAAAATGAACAGTGCAATCCCTGGCGGCACTTCTGCTTTCAGCATCTCAATGCCTGCTGTCAAACCAGCATAAGGCTGGGGCGCAAGAACGGCGATATTCTGCCTTGTCCACTTGCTGAGCAGCTTTGAGATCGCCTCGCCCAATTCGGAGGCGGCCGCCTCGCCACTTCCGTTGGGCACCACTAAGTGGATTTCCCGTGTAACCGTCGCTGGGACATGGAAGCAGCCCTTCTCCTTCAAGGTGTGCAGTCTCTTGCGGAAAAAGTCCTTATTCGCGTTCACATCGTCGTTACCAGTTGGGGTCAGGGTATAATCCCGTCCGAACATGAGACTGGGAAAATGACAGCGTCCGGTTCTGCCCGCAGGGGGACACCAAAAACCCGCCAGCATACCAGGCATATTCGCGCCAAGCGGTGCGTCCCCCATAGAATCCCAGAACCCGCTCACCAGCCAACCACGATTCTCAGGGGGTATTTTGTCAACCTCATCAAGGCTATGAGGCAACACATCATTCATCACCCGGATACGAAGACGATTGCTGGCAACAGGGACAGGGTGGTCTATATGTCCAAATGAGACTCTCGCCACGGGATCGCCTTCCTTTACGCCAAGGGCGGGCTGGCATTCGTTGTAGTAGGCTAGCAGCGAATGAAAAGCCTTCCGCCTGACCACAATCTCTCCTGTGGTTGCGCAGGTCTCTCCGAGATTGACCTTCTCAAAATAGCATTTGCTCTTGGTCTTGCCGCAGTCGTAAAGGAGGGTGGCCTTTTGCCCCATCTGTCGGCGGCTCAGGCGCTCAAACCTGTGCATCATCTCCTCCCGCTTCTCCTTCGGAACAGCAGATTGAAAAAAATCGGCTACCGAAGTTGTTGTGAAGAACGCTGTGCCAATATCCACCACTACACCGACCCCCACTCCTTCCACGACAATGCCGGAGATTTCAAACCGGCGGAAAGCTGCGATCCCTCCTTCTGTTGTGAATGGTTTTTCCTCATACCAGATACGGACGCTATCCAACTTCCACCACTTGGCTGCTCGTGCTACAGCAACGAGGGCGCGACGCTCGACTAACTGGGCCAGCAGATTTGCTTCCGCGCGGTCGGCAAAAGCCAAAGTTCTTGATCTCCCTGTGTCGTGAACTTCGGCTCGCCAAGCTTCATCCTCCAATACAACTGATGATCGCAGGCGCGGCTCCAATAACAAGATTTCGCCTCCTGATGGCACCGCTGCCATTCCGCGGCTCCGAAGCACGTCACAGGCGCGCTCAAAAGTCTTCGGAGTCAAGTCCTGGCCAATCAACTCGCACACACGGACTTCCAGGCTCAAGTCTGCTCCCGGCTCGACGATACGAACGTTGGTCTCAGTCATGACTGTCACTCCTTGGGACACACTGCTTGGAAGGCACAGCCGCGGCAAACGCGTTCTTGACCGCAGGGCGTAAATGCCTCTGCAATCCCTTTGCGGCCGTAATCATCAACCGCCCTCATGCGATCCACATCCTGGGCTATCCGTGCGGTGGCACGCATTACCGCCTTCGGCGTAAAGTCAAAGCGAGAAATCATCCCACTGCACAGGTACGCCTTGAACAAGTCCACGTGCTCAGGCTGGCTCCCGAACTCTTGTTTTGCCCACATCGCATAGAAAAGGAGTTGCAGACTGTCTTCCCCGCCTTCCCCGCCACTCATCTTCCAGTCCACAACAGTGGAGCGTCCTTCGTGTGTGAAGGCCAGATCCACCATGCCACGAAGGGTCACTCCTCTTAGCTTAACCGCAATCGGGGACTCAATCTTGGCACCGCCGCCGTCCACGCCCGCGCGAAAAGGCTGATACGTTGCGGCGGTCCCGAAGTTCTGAAGTGCTTGTGCCAGTCTTGCCTGGCTTTCGCGGCAACGCTGCTCTGCGTCTGCCATGCCATAATAGAACTCCATGAGCAGGGCAGGTGCCGATATGCCATCCGATAGTGGTGTGCCTTCTTTGTAACAGCGTGAAAATGCCAGGTCGTCTTCAAACTTGTTCCTGGCGAAATGGATTAGCGAATCCAATAGCCACTCGCGCCCTTCTTCTCGTCCCTTCAGCGTGCAACGGATCGCCCAGTGCATGATTTTGCCAACACGCATGTGGCGATTGCTGAGCATCTTTAGGAATCGTAACCTAGGTTTCTGCTGGTCGCTTATGGCCAGCCGTGCGGTGGCACCGTAGTACTGGTAATAATAGAGGCGCTGGCACTTCTCGAAAACCTCTCGCCGGGTGTAAGACCACCCCTTCAACTCCTTTTGAAAGTCTGCGTCGTCCGATTCTGGGCGCATGTCATCAAAAAGGTATTGCTGACCGGCGCTCATTGTCATTCCTTCCGCAAACGCCGAAGGGTTCGCCCCAAACGATCCCAATCGGAATTCGTCAGACCCATCCGGTGAGCCTCACGAACAAATTGGAGTGCTGCTGGCTTGCCAGTCAGCATTTCCTTCATTTCGCTGGGTACTATGCCTGCGACAGCCAGAAGCTCGTTGGGCGGCACCCCCAGCACCTCGCAGATTCTCATTACGGTATCGGCCGCCGGGGGAGGGAGCCTGTCGTTCTCAAGTTTGCTGATGTAAGAGAAGTCCACGCCTGCTTTGGCCGCCAACTCTCGTTGGCTTACTTCCTTTGACCGCCGCAGGTCTCTGAGCAGTTGACCGAAAGTTGTATTCATCATGGCTTAAGGCTAACCCATGTTGAGTTGATAGTCAACTCCTTTTGTTGAAAAAATGAATGGGCGGCGAAATGGGCAAGAGTGTGGCCTGCCTGGGGCTCGGTTCAAGGCCATGTCACCTTGCACCCTTTGGTTCTGCGACTGGGTGGAATAACGGGGCAGAGCAATGCAACTGTGATCGAGGGACCTTGTGCATGGATTGAGTGCTCTGCGCCCCTACTTCCAAAGCCGTATGATCCTGGAGCGTACTTCCTCGATCGTCCGCGCGCCGCTCTTCAGAATCTGTTCAAGCGCTTGCCGCGCTCGGGCGAGTTCTTGCGCTGATACCAGGCTGCTGGGCTTCAATCCCGGATTGGGGCCGTCCGCGGAGAAGAGCTGCTTGTGAGCGGCTGAGCCGCCGCTCTCCCAGACGGTCTCTATCCTGCGGGTGGCGCTCCGTCCGCTCCGCCGCACGGAGAGGAAGAACATCAATTGCACTCGCCGCAGCACCGTTTCAGCCACGCTGTTCTCGGTGCATATCTGGTTGCGCGCTTCCTCATAGGTGTCCGCGTGCAGGTTTGTGGCCAAGGTATGGCCGGCACTTGGCAGTTCGAAGTAGGCACGGAGTTCCTCGCCCCAAAGGTAGGCGTAGTACGGCCCGCTCCCGATCTCGTGACAAATGTAGCAGCGGCGCGGCGCGGCCGATTCCATTCCCGCGGCTATCGCCTCCAGGCCATCTGCCGGAGCGAGTTCCACGTCGCGCGGCACGAAGTTGAGCAGGGCGCACATGACCGTGGTCTTGCCAACCCCGCCGGGCCGCGCGCCGACCAGGAAGGATGCGCCGCGGCCTATGGCCGCCAAAGCATAGGCGGCCAGCTCGGGGGTAATGGTTCCAGCTTCGAGGAGGTCCACGACAGAGAGCATCCTGCCGCCGCGCTGGTTGCAGCGCTCGATCTCCACGCAATGTCTCTTGATAACGTTGTCTTCGCGCATTCTGTTCAATCGAAAATCGAGAATCCGTAACCGTTCAGTGGGGGAGGCCAACCAGCACGGACCAACACGGACGAACACGGACCGACACGGACTGACACGGACCAACACGGACGGACACGGACTCCCCCGCCTTGGTGAGGCCGAACGGTTACGGGAATCGAAAATACAAAATCAGCCCTTCACCTGGCTTTCCCCGTTTTCCCAGCCACAGCGGTGTAGCTGAGCGGGGCGTCGCCACGGTAAAGGCCGCCGTTGAACAGCACAATGAGGAGGACGGTGCGGGGCACGCCCTGCTTTATTGTCGCATCCCCTGTCAAACCCTCGTCCTTGAACTTGCCCGAAAACGAACCGCGGTTGAACTTGGCTGTGAAACTCGCTGTCGCGTCGTACTGAACCGTCCCCTTGCGCAGGCGCGCCTTGAGTTTGAAGGTATCAGTGCCGGAAGCCCCGGCGCCCCTGCTGTTAAGCGTGAAGGTCTGAATGACGCCGCCCGCATCCACAACCACTGGCTGTCCCTGCAAGGACATCCCTGCCCGGACAGGCAATGAACCCAAGAAGGAAATGCTATCCGCGCCGCCCCTGGCGAAGTTCAGTTTGATGTTGGTGTTCCAGAAAACGAGGCTGTTAGTGGAGTAAGCCGGGCCGAGCGGTGTGGAAGAAGCGTCGGTAGGGGAAGTGTTGAGAGCCAGCTCCAACTCATCGGGGAAACCATCCAGGTCAGTATCAAAGGCGCTGCCGCCGGAACCGCCGGAGCCGCCGGAGCCACCGGAACCGCCCGTGGAAGAACCGTTCAGAATGGGGCCTGTATCCACGGCCTCAAAAGCGTCGCCGGGAACAGTCTTCAACTGGTCCAGGTCGGTGTCATCCCAACGGCTGTCCCTGGCCCCGGAGATGAACCAGTCCGTGCCGGTGTCGGCCACAAACATGCCGTACTTTTTGAGCGCGGTAAGGACGACCAGCGCCTGGCCGTGGAAGCCGGAAAGATCATAACCGGCCTGCAAGCGCAGACGGAGGCCCATCGGCGGCGCGTTGGAATTGTCGGAGTCTCCACGGTGGGTGGCAGGATGGATGAAAGCGGCCTGGGTGTTGGAGACCGTGAAGCGCAAGGCGTGCTTGATCTCTCCCGCGGCGACTTCGTCGTACTTCACCAGCCCCGCGAAGACCGGCAAGCCGGCCTGGTCGCATGAGGTCCAGCCATCGGGCCGCAGATTGTTCGATTTGAGGTCAAAGATGGCCCCGGAATCGCAGCGCCAGCCGGGGTTCGCATACTGCGCATGGTACATCTCGTACAAGACCGCGTTGTCCTTATCCAGCACCAGCACATGATGGTCGTTGCCAAACTCAACCGGGGCGTCGGGCGGAACAGGATACGGTCCCGGATCGCTCTCATCCGGGTACGCAACTATCTGGATCGGCACCTTGGGCTGGGAGCCGCTGACCACAACGTACGGAAAGCCATACTCGGGGTTTGAGCCGAAGTCGGCATGAAGGAATCTGTCGCCTTGAAGGATGGTGCTGATGTAGTTGGCCGAGTTGGCGTGCACCGGCAGCGCCGAAATGTCCTGGTTCCAAGGATTGTCAGGTGGAAAGATTGCGCAGCCTGAGACAGTTGCGCTCTCAGCACACATAACCGCAGAGGACGCCGCCAAGACGAGAACAGCCCGCACCGCGTGGAATCTCCCAGTTGTCACCCCTAGCCCTCCTTATCAAAAGAGCCCTAGATGATAATTCGTTGCGGCGAACTCGCAACCAGTGGATTTGTTCCGAAGCAGCTTGCCCAATCGAAAATCGAAGATCCAAAATCCAAAATCAGCCTTTCACTCCTCCCATCTGGATGCCGCGCACCAGGAACTTCTGGGAGCAGACGAAGAGGACTATGAGCGGGACCAGGTTCATCACGCTGGCGGCCATGATCAGGTTGGTCTGCTTGCCGTAGACGGAATCGAAATAGAGCATTCCGATGGGCAGCGTGCGCAGGTGCTCGCTCTTGATCAGGATCAGCGGCCAGAAGAACGAGCCGTAGTTGCCCATGAAAGTGAAGACCGCCAAGGCAATCAAGCCCGGCCGCGCCAAGGGCAGCGCGATGTCCCAGAAGACGGTCCAGGGCCCGGCGCCGTCCATCCAGGCGGCTTCGTCGAGCGCGGGCGGGATGGTCAGCATGAACTGCCGCAGGAGGAACGTGCCAAAAGCGCTGAAGGACGCCGGCACGATCAGGCCCAGGTAGGAATCGAGCAATTGCAGCTTAACCGTCAAGACGTAGTTGGGGATCATGGTCACGACGCCGGGTATCATCAGCGTCGCGAGATACAGGCGGAAGACCACGTCCCGGCCCGGCCACCTGAGACGCGCGAAAGCGAACGCCGCCATGGCGCTGGTCAGGCATTGCAGGAACGTGACCCACAGCGCCACGAAGACGCTGTTGAAGTAATAGCGCGCGAACGGGACCTGCTCGAAAACTTTACTGTAGTTCTCCGGCTGCCAGGTTGACGGGAAGGGGTTGAGGTTCTCAACTTCCTCATAGGGCTTGAAGCTGGCCAGCACCATCCACAGGAACGGCAGGAGCATGGTGAGCGCCAGCACGGCGAGGACGGCGTGGCTGGCGATGAACTGCCCTTGCCTGTACCACCAGGATGCAAACCCCGGCGCGCGCGCAGGCTCATAGAGCCGCATACTCCGTGCCGCTTCGTTAGCCATTACAAACCACCCACCAAACACCAACTACCAACCGCCAACTACCAACCGCCAACCGCCAGCCACTCGTTAGTAGCTCAGCTCCTTTTGCCCAAACTTCCAGTTGAGCAGTGTGATGGCAAAGATCACCGTGAACAGGACCCAGGCGACGGCCGAAGCATAGCCGATCTGGAATTCCTCGAAGGCCTTCGTGTAGATGTAGTAGGCCAGCGTGGTGGTCGTGCCCGAGGGCCCGCCGTTGGTCATGACGCGCGCTTGATCGAACCCGCCCTGCAGGCTGCCAATGAAGCTCATCACCACGATGAAGAACGTCGTGGGCGCCAATTGCGGCCAGGTGACATGGCGAAAGACTTTCCAGCGGCCGGCGCCGTCAATCTGCGCGGCCTCAACCAACTCCTGCGGCACATTGGTGAGCGCGGCCAGGTACAGCAGCATGTTGTTGCCGCCGATGGCAATCCAGACCCCCATGATGATCAGCGCCTCGCGCGCGCCCAGCCCGAACTTGCTGCCGGAGATGCGAATCTCCTGCGGGACCAGCCCCAGCAGGTTATCGGTGCTGGGCAGCCATTGGGGCGGCGCGAGGGCATGGAAGCCCAGGCCTTGCAGCAGGTCGTTGAGCCGCAAGGCCTGGAGGCACCAGTCGAGCAGCGCGTTGATGGGCCCGAAGTCCGGGTTATAGAGCGCCTTCCACAGGATCATCAGCGCCACGCCGCTGGTGAAGCTGGGCAGATAGAAAAGCGTACGGTAAGCGACCATGCCGCGCAGGCGTTGGTTCAGCAGCACGGCCAGGAGAAGCGAGCCGGCGATACAGAGGGGCATGCCCAGCATCAGGTAGACCGTGTTGATGAAGAAGAGCCAGAATTGCTTGTCGTGCAGCAGCTCATTGTAGTTTTCAGGGCCGCTGACGCGAAAGGGAATGGTGCGCTGCAGGTTCCAGTTGGTGAAACTCACCGCCAGCGAGAAAACCAGCGGCCCGGCGGTGAAGACGAGGAAACCGAGGATGTTCGGCAGCAGGAAGCCGGCCGCGGCGAGAGAATCGTTGGGCCGCCCTTTCATCATCTCTTCTTTCCCGCCAGCGCTTCATACCGGACGCGCAATTCCGGGTCGCGCTGGAGCGTCTTCTGGATTTCCTCGTTGAGCTCTTGAGCGGCGGCGCGCAGCGCATCCGCAACCGGCTTTTCGTCGCTCTTCACCAGGTCCAATTGCCTGTCGAGGATCCGGGATGCGGCCTGCCCATTGATGAACGGGCTGTCATGGTCCGGCACGGCATACTGCATGACGTCGCGCCACACCGCGTTGAAGTCTTCCTCCGGGAAAGCGGGATCATGGAGATACCCCGGCGTGTATGAATAGGGCTTGACGGGCGCCAGGGCGTCGGCTTGGTGGTTGATCAGAGCGTTGTAGGGTTCGCCGGCCTCATATCTGGTGAACTGCAGTGCCTCCTCGCGCCTGGGGCTGTTCTTGTTCACCAGCGTGGCACGGCCGTAGCCGCGGAAGACACGATAAGGGCCGTGCGGGCATTCCACGGCGCCCAGGCGCAGCCGCTCTGCCTTCTCTTTCTTGTTCTGCTGGACGGTCCGCAGCGTGCAGAGCCACCACCGGCCGCCGAGCGCCATGGCGCCCTTGCCGTCGGCGAAGACAGTAATCGTGCCCGAACCCCAGCCGCCGGTCGTGGCCATGGCGGCCTCTTCGGCGGGCGTGGGCATGACCTTATACTTGTACATCAGGTCGTGGAGGAACTGGATGCCGGCTATGGCTTCGGGACTGTCAAGGATGCAGCGCGTGCCGTCGCGGGAATAGACCTCGCCGCCCCATTGGATCACGAATTGCCGCCAGTTCCACCAGTCGTTCAGCAGACCGAAGCGCTTGACACGCCGGCCTTCACGCACGGTCAGCTTCTGCGCGACTTTGAGAAACTCATCCCACGTCCATGGCCCTGCAGGGTAGGGGATGCCGTTGGCCTCGAAAATGTCCTTGTTGAACCAGATGGCGTTGGCGCACACGTTGGTGGGGAAGCCGTAGGCGCGGCCATCGAGTACGAAGTTGGGGAAGACAGCAGGCCAGACGTCCTTCTCAAAATCAATGCTCTCTTTCAGCTTGTCGGTGATATCCCAGGCGATGCCCGACCTGGCATAAGCGGAAAGCTGAAAGCCGTCGTAGCAATCGAAGAGGTCCGGGCCGACGCCGGCGATGGACTGCACGATGACTTTCTCCATGCCCTGGTTATTGGGGTCCAGGCGCAGTTCATATTGCGGGTTCAAGGCGTTGAAAAGGCCGATCTGCTCACGCCGCGCGGGATTGTCGTCGCTGACCCAGAGCAGCGGGATCTTTCCCGCCGCCTCGGGAACGGGCCGGATGCTCCAGGCCGCGCATGAGAGCAGCAAGAGAACCACGAACGAGCCGCCGAAGAGCCACTTCATGAGCAAATCGCCTCTGGGACCTCCACGCTATGTTGACTGGAAAACGGCGCCTTGCCAATCGAAAATCGGAAATCCAAAATCAAAAATCCGTGCCCTTGCTCAAATCCATTGAGACTGCAATAATCCGTTGGTTTCTTCTATGGCTATCGTAAAGGAGCCTGCCATGCCTTACCGCCTGTCCGCCTTTGCCGATGAGATCTCCTCTGACATCCAGGTCCAGATGGACCACATGCTGGATAACGGCGTCAGGTTCTGCACCATGCGCGGCGCCAATGGGAAGAACGTGATGGAGTTTGAAGACTTCCAGGTCGGCATAATGAAGCCGCAATTCTTCAACCGCGGCATCCGCTTCGCCGCTATTGGCTCGCCCATCGGCAAGATCAAGATTACCGACCCATTCGAGGCGGAGGTCGAGCGCCTCAAAAGGGCTGCGGAGCTGGCCAAGGGCTTTGAGACCAAGGTCATTCGCATTTTCTCGTTCTATATCCCCGAAGGAGACAACCCCGGGAAACACCAGGCCGAAGTCATGAGGCGCATGAAAGGCCTCGCGGACGTTGCCAAGGCCGAAGGCGTGAACCTGGAACTTGAGAACGAGAAGGGCATTTACGGCGACATCGCAGACCGCCACCTGGAGATTCTCGAAACAGTCAACATGCCTAACCTTCAAGCCGCCTTCGATTTCGCGAACTTCATCGAGGTCGGCCAGGATCCGCTGCCCGCCTGGGCCAAGCTCCGTAAATGGGTCAAGGACTTCCACGTCAAGGATTGCCGCAAAGCCGACCGCAAGGTATGCCCCGCAGGGCAAGGCGACGGCAAGATTCGCGAGATTCTCAAGGACGCCTTCGCCACAGGCTGGTCCGGTTACCTGACATTGGAACCGCACCTCAGCGCCGCGGGCCAGTTCCAGGGCTTCACCGGCGCCAAGCTCTTCAAGACCGCAGTGGACGCGCTGAAAGGCATCCTGGACGAAGTTGGGGCCAAGTGATTTTGGATTTTGGATTCTTCGTGGCGCGTGGACCGTGGATCGTGGCTCGTGCCCGCCTTACGCTGCACGCTCCACGCTCCACGCCTCCGCGGTTGATGCCTCCAACCCACCCCCTTGCCGCTGGACAACGGCCGGAAGCCTGCTAGGCTTCGAAATGCACAGGGGGCGGTTCAGCAATCCACAGAAGTCCGATGGGGCAACGTGGTTGCATGTTGCCAGTGTATACATTATGAATGCGCGGTTCGAGCGCCGCGGCTGGAGGCCGTTTTGCGGATGGCCTGGGTGGAGGTGCAGATGAAGAGAGCATGCTGGTCCGGGCTTGTCGCCGGGCTGCTAGTGTGCCAGTGCGTTCTGGCCGCGGCCGCAGCCAAGGCCAAGCCGAAGGATGACAAGGAGAAGCTCGCGGCCTGTTATGTAAAGAAGGACACATGGCCGGAGAGCATGCTTGCCGCCCGCGGAGCTTTGGCCAAGCAGGAAGCTGAAGAGGCGGTTGAGCTGGCGTTGTTGCCGCGGGCGACAGACGAGAACTGGACGCCCTGGTACCATATCGGCACCTTCCAGAACCCCGGCAAGAGCTCTTTCAGCGAAGTCTTCCCGCCGGAGACCGAGATTGACCTGAACAAGACTTACGGCGTCAAAAAGCTCCGCTGGACCATCCATCCGGAGTGGGAAGACGGCGTGGTCCACGACTTGCAGACGGATGGCAACACCGCGACCTACCTGTACCGCACAGTCACCGTCAAAGCCCCCAAGACCATCACCGGCTACTTTGGCAGTGACGACGGCATGGCCTTCTGGCTCAACGGCAAGAAGCTGATTTCCAACGATGTGCCGCGCGGCGCCTCACCGAACCAGGACCAGGCAAGACTCGAACTGGTAGCAGGCGAGAACAAGCTCCTGTTCAAAATCCACAACCAGACCGGCGGGTGCGGGTTCTATTTCTCGACCAATCCGCAGGGCGGTGGAACAAAGAGTCCGGGCGCTCAAATGCGTGAGGCGCTTTGGGAACTGGTGCGCCGTGATTTCCCCCTACCCGAGGCACGGCGGCAGATGGAATGGGAGCGGCAGGACGGGATCTGGGCGCAGGATTGGGCGTCTGGAGACCTGACGCCCTTTGCGGAACGGTACGCCAGGGCCACACGCGGGCTGTTAGCCACCGAGGCCAAGGCAATCGCCAAGGACGTACGCGACCTGTCAGGGCTGGCGCGCCTGCGCGCCGTCTACCACAAGTCGCGGGCAGTCGAGGAGTCTCTGGCCCAAGTGCGGAACCTCAGCATCGCCCCGCTGCGGCGGGCCATCGAGGACCTTGCGCAGACGCATAGCGAGAAATATCCCAAAGCAGCGGAGTACCTCAGGCGCGCGGACGAAGTTGAGAAAGCCCTGGCCGCCCTGCCCAAAACCATCGCCCAGCCGACGGATGAGGAGGCCTCCATGAGAGCCGCCGAACAGTACAAGGCGCTCCGTGAGGAAGCGCTGCTCTCCAACCCGCTGCTGGATTTCGACAGACTGCTGCTGGTCAAACGCGATCCAAAGCAAATGGGCCTGCCCCAGAACTGGCAGGGCAACTGCGCGCTGCCCATGAACGGCTATGACAACGAGATCGCGGTCCTTTCGCCGGTCCGTCCGCAAGGGAAACTGACGACCTTGTACAGGCCGGGGAAAGGCGAGTTCGTTGGCGACGTGGATCTGCACTTCGATGCTGACAGGATGCTCTTTTCCATGCCTGGCAGCCGCGGTCGCTGGCAGATCTGGGAGCTCAAGGCCGACGGCACGGGCCTCAGGCAAGTCACGCCAGGCGAAGAGCCCGACGTGGACAATTATGACCCCTGCTACCTGCCAGACGGCAGGATCATTTACGGTTCGACGATGGCCTTCCACGGCGTGCCGTGCGTTGGGGGCGGCAACACCGTCGCCAACCTGTGCATCATGGATGCCGACGGGAAAAATGTGCGGCAGTTGACCTTCGATCAGGACCACAACTGGTGTCCCACGGTGCTAAACGATGGCCGGGTGCTCTATACGCGCTGGGAGTATTCCGACACGTGCCATTATTTCACGCGCCACCTTTTCCACATGAACCCTGATGGCACGGGACAGATGGAGTACTACCACAGCAACTCTTACTGGCCGAACTCGACCTTTTACGCGCGCCCTATCCCAGGGCACCCGACGGAAGTCGTGGCGGTCATCTCCGGCCACCATGGCGTGCCGCGCATGGGCGAACTGGTGGTCCTGGACCCGGGCAGAGGACGGCACGAAGCCGATGGCGCTGTGCAGCGCATTCCCGGCTACGGCAAAGCCGTGCCACCCACCATTGCCGATGGCCTGGTCGAGGGGTCCTGGCCTAAGTTCCTGCATCCATATCCTTTGAGCGACAAGTATTTCCTCGTTTCTGCTCAGCCGGCGCCGCAAGCGCCCTGGGGCATCTACCTGGTGGACATCTTCGACAACATGCTGCCGATCTGCGAAGTACCAGGTTATGCCTTGCTGGAGCCGCTCCCGTTCCGCAAGACAGCCACTCCGCCGGCCATCCCAGACAAGGTGAAACCCGACAGCCGCGAGGCCACGATTTACCTCTCCGACATCTACCAGGGCGAGGCCATGAAGGGCGTGCCGCGCGGCACGGTCAAGAGGTTGCGGCTGTATGAACCGCACTACGCCTACCCGCAGATGGGTGGCCATATCAACATCGGGATTGACGGCCCGTGGGATGTGCACCGCATCATCGGCACCGTGCCGGTTTATGAAGACGGTTCCGCGAGCTTCAAGGTCCCGGCCAATACTCCGCTGGCGGTGCAACCGCTGGATGCAGAAGGCCAAGCAGTGCAACTCATGCGCAGTTGGTTCACCGCCGAGCCTGGCGAAGTCCTTTCCTGTGTCGGCTGCCACGACAAGCAGAACAGCACGCCACCGGCCAAGCGCACTTACGCGTCCGCGCGGCCCCCGGCTGAGATCACGCCCTGGTACGGTCCGGCGCGCGGCTTCAGCTTCAAGCGCGAAGTGCAACCGGTGCTCGACAAGTTCTGCGTCGGCTGCCACGACGGCAAAGCGCGAGACGACGGGAAGAATGTCCCGGACTTTACCGCCAAGGACAAGAACGGCTGGAGGAACTTCACGCCCTCTTACATAGCGCTGCACCCCTACGTGCGGCGGCCGGGGCCGGAGAGCGACTATCACATGCAGGTCCCGATGGAGTACCATGCAGACACCAGCGAACTGGTCCAACTCCTGAAGAAGGGCCACTTCAACGTCAAACTCGACAACGAAGCCTGGGACCGGCTCGTCACCTGGATTGACCTGAATGTGCCCGACCACGGCACGTGGCACGAGCACCGCGCCATCGCC
>Ga0209777_10005104_pt1 | contig 15253 bp, 15 predicted proteins | sample FrelakmetHBP12HB_FD_187147 | JGI IMG/M metagenome (GOLD analysis project Ga0209777, IMG submission 187147) | Freshwater lake sediment microbial communities from the University of Notre Dame, USA, for methane emissions studies -HBP12 HB (SPAdes)... | ecosystem: Environmental > Aquatic >... | reverse complement strand
CCTGTCTCCTGGCCGGGCGGTGATGATCCCCCAGCGGTCACTTCCCGGCACGCCGCCCCGCCGCAACTGCGGAATTAGGCCTGCCTGGACAACAGAAGATTTGCCGCTTCCCGAAGGGCCTAAAACCGCCAGAAACCTGGGCTCACGCCCTAAGCTGGCCAGGAGCCTCTCTACCTCTCGCTTTCGCCCGAAGAAGAATTCTGCATCTGCTTCGCCAAAGGCCGCCAGTCCCAGGTAGGGCTGCACATCCGATAGCGCAAGCTGCGGGCAGATCATGCGCAGGGTCTCGACGGGCGTGATGAAGGCCGTCTCCGCCATCCGGCCATGCGCATCCTGGGAGGCGATGGCTGTCACCATGCCCACTACGCGCCGGTTGACGGTGTCGAAAACGGGAGCCCCGGAAAAGCCCGGTGTGATCTGCGGACTGCTCAGCTGTAGCATCCTCATGCCCTGCATCAGCGTCTCAGCCAGGATGTGGCCGTCTCCCCAGATGCCCTCCTCCGGGCTGGCGATGGGAAAACCGAAGGTCCGGAAGGCATGACTCCCCGTCCCCTGGGATGAGCCCAGGGGCAAAGGTGAAACGCCCTGCGGGAGAGGTCCTTTCAGCCTTAAAAAAGCCACATCGCCGCCGTCCGCAGGCCGCCACCACTCGGCCACAACCTCGGCCAGTGCGCTCTTGCCGTTGATTCGGAAGACCAGATCCACATCCTCTCCAGCTATGCCTTCTTTGGGCTTTGCTGCCGCCGGAATAACATGAGCACAGGTGACAACCAAGCCGTCGGCTAACACGAATCCTGTTCCTGTCGTCTCTTTATCGGAGCGGAGAATTCTAACGATGCTAGAAGCCAGATCTGTGTTCATTTTTCATGGAGCCTTTCGTCTTTCCGATTCAAGCTCATAATTAAATTGGTGTCATGGATCTAAAGCAATAAATACTTTAGGTGGACATTTTAAATTAAAGTCATCATGGAGCGATAGTAGTATCACGGTTTGCCTTCCAAAGGCTGCCCAACATCTTAAATAGAAGCTGGGCAATCCAACCAGCCGATGCAGGCGCTTAGAATGAAGCTGATTTTGTTTTCGATCTTCCTCTTATTCAGCCTCGCCGCCGCACAAATGCCTGCCTCATTCTACCAGGCCATGGAGAGTGTCAAGACTGAAGATACCCTTTGTGTCAAGAACTACGATGCCGGCGCGAGCGTCACCGAGTCCTACAAGGATTTTGAGCACCTGGAAAAGGAGACGGAGGTTGTCAGCCGCTCCTACAACACCTCCAACAACGGTAGGGACTACACGCGGGGCAATGCCTCCTTAGAGGTAAATCTAAATTCCAATGTCATCGGAAAGGCCCACATCGCCTGGCAGTCCAAAGACATGATGGCTGACTTCAACGGCCGCCATGCCGTCTACAGCCGCGCCACTGAGGATCTGACGGGCGTATTCAACATCGATAAGTTCATCCAGCTCTGGTCCAACAGCACACTCGGTTCCATCAGTCTGAATTGGCTGCCCTGCAGTTAGATTTCGTCTTCGCTCTCGAAAGGATCAAATCCTTGTACATCTTTAGTCGTCCAGAAGGAATGCTCATGAAGGTTCTTGTCAGTGATTCATTAGCCGAAGAAGGCGTAAATAGGCTTTTGTCGGGAGCAGACGTTGATGTCATCACCAACCTCTCCCCCGAGGAGCTTATCGAGAAGATAAAGGATTACGATGCTCTGGTTATCCGTAGCGGAACCAAGGTCACGGCCGATGTCATCAAAGCCGCAGACCGGCTTAAGGTCATCGGCAGAGCCGGTGTGGGCATTGACAACGTGGATGTGGAGGCTGCCACGAAAAGGGGCATCATCGTGCTCAATACCCCTGGCGGAAACACCATCTCTGCTGCCGAGCACACCATTGCCATGATGATGGCCTTAGCTAGAAATATTCCCCAGGCCAATGCAGCGCTCCACAAGGGCGAGTGGAACCGCAAGAAGTACACCGGCGTCGAGTTCTTCAACAAGACCTTAGGCGTGGTGGGTCTTGGTCGGGTTGGCGCCGAGGTGGCGGCGCGCATGAAGTCTTTCGGCATGCAAATTCTGGCTTACGATCCCTTTGTTACACAGGAGCGGGCTCGTGAGATGGGCATCACCCTGGGCGATCTGGAGACGGTGCTTCGTGGCGGCGACTTCATCACCGTGCATACGCCCCTCACTAATGAAACGAGAAACCTCATCGACGAGGACGAGTTCAAAATCATGAAGCCCGGCGTGCGCATAGTCAACTGCGCTCGGGGCGGGATCATCAACGAAGCCGCTCTGGCAAAAGCCGTAGCGGACGGAAAGGTGGCGGGAGCTGCCATAGATGTCTTCACCAAGGAGCCACCCACCGGAAATCCCATGCTGGATCAAGAGAAGATCATAGTCACGCCCCACCTGGGAGCCTCGACCGCCGAGGCGCAGGTAAATGTGGCCCTGGCTGTGGCCGATCAGATCCTGGCCATCGCTAGAGGGGGTCTACCCACCAATGCCATCAACATGCCGGCCATCTCACCTGAGACTCTCGCCGTCATGGAGCCGTTCATGAAATTGGCCGAGAAGATGGGCGCTTTGCTCGGCCAGCTTGTGGGAACGGGCTTTGATACTCTGGAGCTGATTTACAGCGGAACGCTGGCCGAGAAGGATGTCAGGCCCGTGACCATATCCGCCATCATTGGTCTCTTGGGCTCTCTCATGGGAGACGGCTCCGTCAACTTCGTCAATGCCCAGAGGACACTCAAGGAGATGGGCGTCAAGCTCCTGGAGAGCAAGACTGAATCTGCCAATGGATATAGCAATGCCATTACCCTGAAGCTGACCCGGAACGGCGCGGCGACAGCTGTGCAGGGCACAGTCTCCGGAAACAAGGAAAAGCGCATCGTTCAGCTCAATGAATACCATACCTACATCCCCTCCGAGGGAGATATGGTGATCGCCACCATCGAGGACCGGCCCAACATCATCGGCCCGTGCTGCGTGGTTCTGGGTGAGGGCAAGATCAACATCGGCGGAATGCACGTGGGCCGCATAGCGGCAGGCTTGCCCCAGCTCATGGTGCTGAGCGTGGATCATCTGGCAACCGATGAGATCATGAAGAAGCTATGTGCTGTGCCGGGAGTGACCAGCGCCAAGATGGTGGAGCTTTAAAAAAAATTTTGTTAAGAAATCGATTCGAGTTATCTGGCGGGCGCGCTTTTCCCGCCAGGTTTTTAGCTAGGCGGTGCGTCTCACAACTTTCTCATGAGGTTCATATAAAACATAGTTTTTTACATCATCAACAATATCTAAATAGATAATCTATCTTAGCCTGTCACCGACAGGTTGCAGGGTGGGTGTAAAAAATAAAATCGAGGCGAGAAAACATGATCAAAACTGATTTTCTGGTTAAAATAAGCATTTTGTTGCTGCTTATGACGATATCTGCACAAGGTCAGCCAGACTTTGGTCAGACCTACACGGATAGTCAATACGCAAATGAAGTTAATCCATCAGATCAATACTCATCGACCGTACCTACCGGAGCTCCGGTTCCAGTGGCGCCAAACAGCCCGCAAGAACTCGGCCTGCAGATACCATCAGAGTCAGCCACTTATACAGAGGCTCCGCCCGCTGCAGAGACCAGCAGGGCCTTGATTCCAGCTGATGCAGCTTATGCAACGAGCCCGGCTAATGCAGACGAAGCGGCCTATGCAATGCAGTACACTGGTGGACAGGTCAATGGCGATGTCCAAAAAGCCCAGTACTCCGTAGCAAATCCCTCTTCGTCCATGATGGTTATTCCTCAGGGCGCTACAGCGACTAACAAGCTTTACGTATCTTATGTTCCTCAGACTGTTGCCGGCTGCCGGCTTTACGGCTGGCTGCCCATGTGGCTAGAGACCTACGTCTCAGGTCCCATATGGTTTTATGAGTGGTATCCGAGCGGGCAGCTCAGCGTCAATTACCTGGGGATTGCTTCCAGGGGATGGCAGAAGAAATGGTTTAACGGAGATACACCCGGCTGGCACATACTGCAGTACCACTCTCGAGGCTGGAGCAACTACATTTACATCTACGTCTACGGTACAAGCTCGGGCCGCTGGACCGATCAGGGGCCTTATGCGGGATCAACATCAACGACCACATCATCCTATTCGGGAACGTCTGATGTGACCCTGCGGTCAAGCTGGTTAAAGGGGTATGATGTTTACCTGGATGGAAAGTACATAGGAAAAGAGGGGAAAGGGTCCGATATTCTTGACGGGGTATACAGCTTCCGGGTGCCGGGCAACATGTGGCATACCATAGTGATAAGCAAGAGCGGACAGAGCTATGATGAGACCGGCACCTTCGTGAGCGGCGCAGCCTACAGGTTTACCCTGTGATTAGGCAGCAGGATTTCTGCAGGCTGCTCTATTCTATTTTTTCCTCAACACGTGGCATGCTCCTTCGCCCTGTTTCTCAAAATAGTCCTGATGATACTCCTCCGCTGCATAAAAAGTAGAGGCGGGGACGATTTGGGTTGTGGCCCTATTCACATAAACCCCGGCACGGTCGAACTCCTCTTTCGATCTCTCCGCCGCCTTTCTCTGCTCCTCGTTGTAATAGAAGATGGCAGAGCGATACTGCGTGCCTACATCCGGGCCCTGGCGGTTTTGGGTGGTGGGGTCATGCATCCTCCAGAAAAGAGAGAGCAGTTCTTCGTAGGACACAACACCGGGATCAAATTTTACCTGCACCGCCTCGGCATGGCCGGTGATGCCGGTGCAAACCTGGCGGTAGATGGGATCTGGAGTTGTTCCGCCGGTGTAGCCCACCGTCGTCTCCACCACGCCCTTGGTCTGTTTAAACAGAGATTCAACACCCCAGAAACAGCCGGCGGCAAAGGTGGCCGTTTGGAGATTTAAGCTTTTTGATTTTTCAAATAGCAACACGTATTCGCCATAGCCCTCTTTTTCCAGATCCTCCGCCGGAATAAAGTGCAAGGATGCAGAATTGATGCAGTAGCGCTGTCCTGTGGGATCTGGCCCGTCATCGAATAAATGACCCAGGTGGCAATCGGCGCTTTTGCTTCGTACCTCCACCCGATCCATGCCGTAGCTACTATCAACCTTGTTGATAACGTTTTCATCTTTCAAGGGCCTGGTGAAGCTGGGCCAGCCGGTTCCTGAGTCGAATTTGTCCAGCGAGCAAAACAGCGGTTCGCCGGATACTACATCCACATAAATGCCGGCCTTTTTGTTGTTCCAGAATTCGTTCTGGAAAGGCGGCTCGGTGCCGCATTGCTGGGTCACATGGAACTGTTGGGGAGTTAGTTTCTTTTTGATAGAATTATCAGGGGTCAATTTTCACACCTCTATTAGCGTTTAACCAGCAGTGCTACTTCATTTCGGCGCATAAAGATCATCTTTTGCAAACATTGATGCTCCATCATAATATACCTCTCCCGGGGGACAATCTATGTCTCCAATGCATGTGCCCGCCGTCGCCATCAGAAGCATCAATGATAAGAGTAGGCCGTTCACCAGTCGGCTGTCCATGTTCCGCTCCAGGTGGCGCCATTCCAGTTCCAGGTGACACTGCCCTCCACATGGTTGCCTGTCAGTACGCCTTCATATCTGGCTGTCAATCCGGCTGATGACCCTGCAGTGTCCTGGCGAGTAATGACTACGGCATTGTTATCGAACTGCTCAACATTCAAAGTTGCCTCTGCCCCATTATCCCAGACTGCATTGATCTGGCTTCCTTGCACAGTCCACGTTCCGCATATCTCAGAGGTAGACGTCTCGCATTCTTGCAGGCTATTGGGAACCGAAATGCTTGGTTTGGATTGAACTGTATTAGAAAAGTCGTCAACTTTATCTACACAGATCGTTTGACCAGTGGCAGGATCAGTATGGCATCCTCCCTGCTCTCCAGCAACCGGGCCGTAGATGTCATTTCCTTCGGGGCTGACGTATGTCGAACCTCCTGTTGTCTGGCCGATCGTCGTTATCGGTCCTATTCCGTTTGAGCTTATCTCTACTTGCTGACCGCTACCAAGGGTGAAAGGTGCCTGGTTAGCAGGCTGTACGAGGAGCGGGTTTTGATATGCAGTCACAAAACTCGTGTCGCTGTCCGGATCGTAGGCGACCCCTAAGGTGTTCCGACCCTCTGAACGAACCGTTGTCGTTGGAGTGTTTACATCCAAGGAGACTTGATCGTTTACCACCTCTGCGCGAAGAGGTCCTTGTTGCAGCTCTATTTTCATTTCGATTGGAGAGCGTGTGCTGGTGCTGGTGGGTACGCCGTCGAAATCTGCAACTTTTCCTAGATAATTCTCACTGAGCAATTCAGAGCAACCGAGTTTTTTCATGGCGACCAGCAAGGATAGTACGTGAAATTGGACGCCTACATCCAAATAATAGAAATCACTATAAGCTAGTCTAATCAGATCCAGCTTAGCAGCGAAATTATCACATTTTGCCCTGATTTCCGCCTGGCCACCAGATGGAAGGGTAACTTCTGTCTTGTCTCCTGGCTTCGCAGACGTGGTGCCCTGCATAGTCACCACTTCGATCTGGCCTGAGGATTCGCCGCTAGTCCCGGATTCGCTCGTGATAGGCACACAATTCTGGCCATTCGAATCGAATTCATAACCTTTTTCGCAGACACAATTGCAGTAGGGATATTCATCTTTTCCGTTCCATATAGCATTGCGGGCCTTGCATTCAGCGGGGCAATATTGGGCAGCATTAGTAGGAGTGTTTGGGTTCTCGGGTTGTGTCGCCATATCTTTGCAGTTGAACTCGCCTAAGCTACTGTCTTTGGTCTTTCCGCTTGCAGCAGCACAAACCTCTCTGGGGGTATTAAATGATCCCAGGGCTTGGTCAATGCTATAAGTGAAAGTTCCGCCCATGCCATCTGGAAGTTCTATGAACCCATTTTTAGGTTGATTTGAATGCAAGAACCACCAGTCGTCGCTGCGGGGACCGTCCATTGTGCCGTGCCCTGTAGCATGAAGCAAGTATTGCGGCGAGCTGAAAGGCTTGTCCCAGATAGAATTCTCATCGGCTGGTTGCGAGCCAGCAAGCTGCAACAATATCAGAGACGTAACAAAGAAGATTATGAAGATAAGCATCGCATTGTTTCCAAATAATCCGCGCTTATTAAAGCAAAACTTCAGTTTGCCTAACAGATTCTCAATTGCCCTGTTCATACCGGTCAACTCCAACGAGAATGTCTTTGACTTATGTTGCCCCTTCTAATGGACTATATTCCTAATAGTAGTCATATCACCAAGGATAAATATCCTGCCGTCCTATCTACTATGGGTTATTTAGGAGGCCAATTGCTTTGGATAATTTTTCGCTCTACGTAGCTCTTTATCTTGTCGGCTTTGCAGCCTTGCATAGTCTTCTGGTCAGCCTGCCGGCAAAGAAGATGGCAAGAAGGCACTTCGGCCCCAAGGTGGACCCCTGGTACCCTGTGCTCTTCAGCACTATTGCAGTTATTACTATCCTTCCTCTTGTGATTATGCTGATACAGTCTCCCGGCCCTGTGCTTTATGTGGTTCCCCCTCCCTGGATCTGGCTTTTCTTTCTGGCCCAACTCCTCATGGGAATTGCCACCCTGAGGGCTTTCCTGGACGCGCCTCATCGATTCCTGATTCGTGCCCAGCTTGCCAAACCTCAAAGTCCGGATGCATTTGCTATAGGGATAAAAGGGATCTATTGCTGGGTTCGTGATCCATTCCTGCTGTCCGGCCTTATCCTCATCTGGCTAACACCCTTTATGACCGAGAACTTATTGTTAGTTTACTTTATCGCCTCTGTCTACCTATTCCTGGGCTCGCTTCATTGGGAGAGCAGGCTTCTCGTTCAGTTCGGCGAGGATTACATCGCTTACCAGAATGAAGTTCCTCGATTGATCCCCCACAGGAACAAAAAGTGGCACGGATGTCGCAGTACCAAAAAATAGCATACAGTCTAAACAGATCCATTAACTTTAAATCGTTCAAGCACGTAATTATATGATTGTTTAATTATGGGTAGGTGGAAAAAATGGCGAGTACAATAGATGAATATAAAAGGCTCTTTCGAGAGGCTCACGTCTCAGACCAGATGAAACTGTTCCAGCTTCACATCGCAATTTATCTGGTAGTGAACATTATTTGGCTGGCCCTTAACATGATGGGCACAATAAAGATTGAGCCATCCTTGGCAATGTACTACTCTCCGGTTGGATGGGGTCTGCTGGTAATTGTACACTACTGGTTCTATGTACGCGGCGCAGAGAACCTGTGCAAGCTTCGGGAAGAGATGGTGGAGGCAAAGATCAGATAGATCCGAACATCGCCGCTACCGATTAACATATTTTTCAGCGTGTTTGACCACATTTAGGGGTCACTAAACCAAGAAGCAATCACACTACCCCCAAGGCATAGGGCAATATATCCAGCGAAGTTAAGGCGATTATGGCTGCCATCCAGTAAAGAGGCCTATTGAAATACCAGGTTCTACTTCCGCGAGCATAAATGTAGACAATATAGGGGAGAAGCGGTACAAAGGATATCAAAGGATGGGGCTCAACTCTCAAGATGAAAGAGAAGATATAACCCTGGCAAAGGAGACAGACAACTGTTATCAGCCCAACTTTGGCTTGGTTGTTAATTCTCATAAAGCCTAGCTTCCCTTTCCCCATTTATAAGCCTTTCATGCCTCTTCATTAGCGCTTCAACACAGATAGAAGCTCCTTTAAGGACAGGGCATTGAGCACATCCTTCTTTTCCAGCCAGGCCCGCCTGGCTACATTCACGCCGTACTTCATAGTCTGAAGCTGCTTTGCATCATGAGCATCGGAGTTAATGCTTATCTTTACGCCCATCTCCCGGGCGGCTTTGGCATTGATATCGTTCAGGTCCAGGCGGCTGGGATGAGAATTTATTTCCATAACTGTATTCGTCCTGGCTGCTGCCTGCAAGACCGCCTGCATATCCACTTCATAGGGCTCACGCTGATCGATGATTCTTCCTGTGGGGTGACCAATGATATCCACATTCTCGTTTTCAATGGCCGAGATTAGTCTTCCCGTTATGGCCCGCTCCGTTTGCTGTTGGCTCATGTGCACGGATGCCACCACCACGTCGCATCTGGCCAGGAGATAATCGGCATAGTCCAGTCTGCCGTTCGCTTTGATGTCCACCTCAGTTCCCGCCAGAACGGTGATGCCCATGCCCCCCAGCTCCTCATTAACCGCAGCTATGGCCTCGATCTTCTGCTCCAGCTTCTCAGGCGTCAGGCCCCCGGCTATGCCAATCGATGGAGAATGGTCGCAAAGAGCGATGTACTCGTAGCCCAGAGCCAGAGCGGCATGAGCCATCTCCTGGATAGAAGCCCTTCCGTCCGACCAGTCGCTATGAACATGCAGATCGCCACGCACATCTTTCTGCTCCACCAGTCTGGGAAGATTGCCCTGCAAGGCCGCCTCGATCTCGCCGCGGTCCTCTCTCATCTCGGGAGGGATGTATGGCAGCCCCAAAGCGGCGTAGACCTCTTCCTCTTGATCGAAGAACAGGTCCCGGCTGTCCGCCAGGCGGGTCAGTGAGTATTCGCTCAGGGAGTAACCGCGACTCAGAGCCAGCTGGCGCAGCCGGACGTTATGTTCCTTGGAGCCGGTAAAATACTGCAGCACGGTGCCGAAAGATTGGTGCTCTACGATTCTCAGATCCACCTGAATTGTCTCTTTCACTATGACGCTGGCCTTGGTGGGGCCCTTGGCCAGCACCTCTTCCACCAGAGGCATGCGCACGAAGGCGGCAACGATCTCCTCCGGCCTGCCGGCGGTAGCCAGAATATCGATGTCGCCCACAGTCTCCTTTGCCCGGCGAAAGCTGCCTGCCGCGGTGATGTGCTCCAGTCCTACCATGCCTCGCAAATAGGCCAGAATATCGTTTACAATGGGCTCGGCTGTGCTGAAGAGAATGCGAGTGCTGCGTTTTTTGTACCTTTCAATGGATTTTAAAATATTGGTCTCGCGCGTCGGCCCCATTCTGGGAAGCCTTCTGATGCGATGCTCTTTGGCCGCATTCTCCAGCTCCTCCAGATTGGTTATGTTCAGCTTTTCATGCAGCATAAAAACGGTCTTGGGGCCCAGCCCCGATATCTGAAGAAGCTTTACCAGGCCGGGAGGTGTTTTTGCCAAAAGCTCCTGATGGGCCTCGATTTGCCCGGTTCTAAGGTATTCTTCCACCTTCTGGGCGATGGCTTTTCCCACCCCGGGAATGGACTGCAGTCTCTTCTCCCGGCAGACTATTGAGATGTCTTCCGGCAGAGATTCTATGGCCCGGGCAGCTTTGCTGAAGGCTATGATCTTGAAGCGGTTCTCGGCATGTAGCTCCAATAGCTCTGCCATCTCGTAAAGAAGGCCGGCAACCTCGCGGTTTTTCACAGGGAAGAATAAGATCGTATAGGTAATAATAATTTCTCATCAACATCACATGACATCTTGCGCGCTGCCGGTGAGCGTAATCTTCCCTTTTTCCAGAAGGGAGGCCCGGTCTCCGATGCAGGCTACGTCTCTCAGGTCATGGGTCACGATGATGCAGGGAACGCAGGCGGAATGAATCATCTCTCGCAGCTCTTTTCTCATGTGGGCTTGCCTATGAACATCCAATGCAGACAGCGGCTCGTCTAGGAGCAGCAGCACCGGGTCGATGATGAGCGCTCGGGCCAGCGCTATCCGCTGCTTCTGGCCGCCTGAGACATCAACGGCTTTTGCTTTCCGAATCTCCCAGAGACCTGCAGCTTCAAGATGATCTTTCACCATGAGCCGGATATCGCTCTCTGGGAGCCTGCGGGTGCATAGTCCAAAGGCCACATTATCGTAGACGCTCATATGAGGAAAGAGGGCGTAGCTTTGAAAGACATATCCGATATTCCTTGACTCGGGAGGGATGTTCACCTTCAAGGCTGAATCATAGAGCACTCTGCCGAAAAGAGCGATCCTGCCGGCATCGGGATTATAGAGACCGGCCACCAGATTGAGCAGTGTGGTCTTTCCGCAGCCGTTATCTCCAACCAGCATGAGGATCTCACCCCTGGCCACATGCAGCTTCACCTCCAGGTCGAAGTCTCGCAGCTTCTTTCTGATATCAATTTCTAACATTTTTGTACACCCGCCGGGTCAGGATCTTCACCAGGACTATGACCACAAAGGATATGGTCACGAGGATTATGGCCAGGCATAGTGACACGTCCAAATCTCCTTGCATGGCAGTATAAATGGCCAGGGGCATGGTTTGGGTGCGGCCCTGGAAGTTTCCCGCAAACATGATGGTAGCTCCAAATTCTCCCAGCGAGCGGGCAAAGGCCATGATGGCACCGGAGATGAGGCCATTCATGGCTATGGGCAGGATAACATGAAAGAAGGTGTAGACACGGGAAGCACCTAAAGTGCGGGCAGCATTCTCATAGGCCTGATCCACGTCCTCAAAGCTGGTCCTGGCCTGGCGAATGTAAAATGGCGAGGAGACGAAGACCTGAGCGATGATCACCGCCAAAGTAGTGAAAGCTATGCTTATTCCCAGGGCGTTCAGATGCTGTCCCACAATTCCCATCCTGCCGAAGGCCATGAGCAGGGCAATGCCGGCCACGGCAGGAGGCATGATCACCGGCAGGTCGATTAAGGAATCGGCCATGTCTTTGCCGAAATAGTGGAAACGAGCGCTGACGTAGGCTACTGGTGTGCCCATGAGAACTACAATCAAAGTCGTCAGGGTCGAGGTCGCCAGGCTGAGCCGGAGTGCATCCATCACCACGGGATCGTGCAGAGATCTGAGGATAGTTTCCGGGGGGCTCTTGAGGAAGAGCGCGACTAAGGGCAATGCGATAAAGGTCATGGCCAGTGTCAGCAAAAGGGCCAGACCGGCTTTCAGAGCCACTTCTCGGGTCCGGGAGGGGATGCCGATGGTCTCGTGCTCTTTATTCACCAGCTCAGCTATGCTTCTTTTACACAAACGGCCAGTATCAGCTTGATTGGATGCCATCGATCACTCTGTTATCTGTAATTCTTCAGGCAAACGGTTGGCGCCGGGATTTCTTTTTTCCCCGGCCCAAAAGAAAGACCTTTCGGTTAAGCTGCAGCTTTTGCTGTTGGAGCGGTAGCAGTTCCTTCGGATTTGGCTTGCTTACTTTCCACCGGAGAAAAGCCGTATTTCTCCAGGACCGCCTTACCCTCATCTGACATTACCAGGTTCATGAACTCCCTACTCTCGGCCGGATACTTGGATTCCAGCAATATTCCCAGGGGGTACTCGGCGATGATATTGTATTCAGCCGGGATGTCTATCTTATCCACCTTGCTTGCCAGATTCTCGGTGATATCGGAGACATAGGCAAATCCGACATCTGCCTCACCCAGAGCCACCTTGGTCACCACGTAATTGACGTTGGTTTCTTGAGATATGACATTGGCCAGCACCTTTGTCTTATATTCCGGACCGTATGAGGAATTGTTGCCCAGATTGCTGATGATCTGCAGGGCATAGTCGCCCACCGGCACATCCTTCGTTCCCATGACTATTTTGAGGCCGGGCTTGGCCAGATCTGAGAGGTTGCTGATATTGGCGGGGTTATCCTTGGGAACGATGAGCGAGAGCTTGTTTCTTGTAAATATGACGACGCTGCTGTTGTTCATCAGCCCGTCAATCTTCAAGGCATTCATCTGCTTCTTGTTGGCAGAGGCGAAGATATCGGCGTAAGCTCCGTTCTCGATCTGGGTGCGAAGCGCCTGCGAGCCGTCGAAGTTTATGACTACATCGATGCCGGTTTCATTCTCACACATCTGTCCTATCTCGCCAAAAGCGCCAGTCAGCGAAGCTGCTGCAAAGACGGTGAGCTCTTTTGGCTCTTTCGCCAATCCTGCAGACGAGGCCAAAACCAGGACTGCAATCAAGGCTAACAATACATGTTTATTGATCATTGCTGTTCTTCCTCCAGGATTATCGCTTATTATATTGTAGGTCATATCCGGGACTTCGTAAGCATTATTGCTTACTATTATCTAATATGTGAGCATCTATGCAAAACTTATTAAACTTTGTGCTCTGCCAAACGAAAGGTTCCTGTCCTCCTTCTAGGTCCCCGGCCGCAAGCCCATACGGACACGCTCTTGCGTGGCAAAGTTACCGACAGCTCTTGCCCACTGGCAGCAGACCCAGGAGCGGGAATCAAGTACCCCTGCAAGGATGCGGCATAATCGATGGGCTGCCGGGCGCGGCTGGCCCACAGACCGCAAGGATCGCAAAGCTGGAGACTCCCTCGAATCTCTTTGTGCGTCCTTTGTGCCTTCGTGCCTTTGTGGTTAGCCGTGGCTGCTAGTTTATAATTATCTGCTAATAGTAATAGCGAAATGACGCTGTTTCCAAAATCCTGGCGCCCGAAAAGCTGTTTACTCCGGCCCGACTCTTCCTGACTCCCGGGCCCGACCGGCCTCCCGACCCCTGGCCACAGCCCACACGGGCACAAGCGCCCACACGCACGTGCGGCAGGCGGCTCTGCCGAAACCGAACCATTAACTATCGATCTCTTAGTTTATCAAAAACATACTTTGCCTGAGCAAGCATGGCATCATAAGACCTTGCAGAGATCTCGATGGAGTCCTCGTAATCGCAGGCATTCCTCCACTGTCTCAGTCTGTCCAAGTTGCCAGCAATCCTGGTCATGCCGCTGGATCGAAAATGCTCTCTGATTCGGACGTGGTCTGATGCATTGCACGTTGCGACAAACCTTTGTTGCTTTTGTGCATAATTTATGGCGTGACAAAATGCAGCGTAGTAGATTCTGCTCATGGAGCATCTGTTGTCACCAAGAGCCATCCCGATGCAGAGCCAAGGGCTGACTCGAACTCTGACATGGCTTCATCAATCCTGTCTAAAATCATCTCTTCGTACTTATTCTTTCGAATGTAAATGGTTAGATACTCATCGTGAATCTCAAGATCGCGGTAAATCTCCAAAAAGAGCTTTGCATCCTCTGAGAACGTCTTGATAAGTTTGCTGCAAATCATCGGAATCAGGCAGCTCAAATCCAAATGGGCAAGAAGGTACTCGCTAACCTCAGAGGACTCTGGAATCATGACATGCATCGCTTTTAGATTTTCCAAAATATCCTTGACGTCAGGCGTCATGCCATGAGCTACGTCTCCTGGTGAAAAACCGGCCCTTGAGGTCTTTCTTGCCTTCTTTCCGATATTTATTGGCAGATCCGATCTGCTCAACTGAGCTTTAGCACGCATTAGATGCCTCGCATCTATCTTGATTTAGATGCACTTAAGTTTAGCGGCGAATTGTTTACCAAGCTGCATTTCCATGGTGGAACTATAGCATCCGAATTGGGTAAGAATGCCTACCCGGCAGACGGCTGCTACAGGCCAGCCGATCCCACATGCGGCTGACCCAGGAGCGAGAGCCATGGATCCCGGCCAGGCAGCTATGCGGTCGAGGGGCTGGCCGGGCGCGTCTGGCCCATAGCCCGTAAAGATCGCAAAGCTGGAGACTGCCTGGAATTGCCCCTAAAACGTCTCTGTGTCTCTGCGCCTCTGTGGTTCGGTCCGTAGTTGCTGGATATAATTATCTGCTAATAGTAATAGCAAATCGTCATCGTTTCCCAAAATCCTGCCCCCCCCAGAAAAGCTGCCCAGCCCGGACGCAAGCGCCTCCTGGTGGGGCCACCGGACCTCATGTCGCCCCCAAACTCCCGCACGCGCTGCAAGCGGTTCTGCAGGAAACAGCGTCAGCAAGCAGAACAGGTCCTGCAGATCCAGTAATCTAAACAAATTCCGGAAAATCCGAAAGTTGCCTTATGCCTGCCCTCCGTTTATATTCCTTTAAAGCTTTTTCTTTTCCCATTTCATTCGATTTCTCTTCGACCCAATTCTTAAAGAATTTATCTTTAATATTCTTAGAAACTAAATCTATCCTATTTCCCACACATATTAACCTGATTTCATTATCGTTAAGCTTCTCAATTAGCTTATATTTCTCGCCATATTTTAGTATATACTCTACCTTTTCTTTTATTAACTCCTTTTTTCTTTCGGGAAGCATACCGAGAGATAGATTTCGCTCCAAAGTTGCTGATATCTCATCTACTTTAATACAACGGGAGTGCGGAGGGTCACGAATTCCCCATCCTTTAGGTTGGGGATGAAGTGAACCCTCGCCCGGATTTCATGTTTTCTTGAGATTGATTAACAAGGCTATCATGCAGCCGAAAGCA
>Ga0209777_10005103_pt1 | contig 15253 bp, 21 predicted proteins | sample FrelakmetHBP12HB_FD_187147 | JGI IMG/M metagenome (GOLD analysis project Ga0209777, IMG submission 187147) | Freshwater lake sediment microbial communities from the University of Notre Dame, USA, for methane emissions studies -HBP12 HB (SPAdes)... | ecosystem: Environmental > Aquatic >... | reverse complement strand
TACTACTGAACAAATTGTCTCACTGGCTTTCCATGGTGACGCAAGGATGCAGGAGTTCGATAAATCCTGTGAACGCTTCATGAACGAGGCAGTCGCCAGGCAGATACGTGTCTGGCGCGTCGATGACCATTATACTTGGAGGGCAATCGCCCGGAAAGTATACTCACCTTTCTGGTACTGGTGGCGGCCGTCATCAAATCAGCTCGCCGGTATGAGTCTGTGTAAGCGGGCAGCGGTCTTGTTGGGCGAGGATTATCTTAAATATCCGTGGAATTAGGAGGTAGGCATGGAAAAACGATTCCAGTCGGTAACTTTCCGAATGATGACTATGCAAGAGGGTAAGCCGGTACCACTTCCAATTTCAATAAGGTGGCAGGTTCTCGGCTTCAGCCCCGAAGAGGAGCAGTCGGTCACAAAAAACATCGAGGCTATTATGCCATTGTTTCAGGGCCTGAAAATCCACGAGGTTGTCGAGCATGTAGCCGCCTCGATGCGGCGGCAGTTTCCGGCCCGCGATATTTTTGTGGTATCGGGAAATTATATGTATGAGTGGATTGAGCCAGGGCCTTTAGTCAATGGGAAGGAAACATAATGACAACGGTTAGCGAAATACTGTTTTGTGAGGGTGCAATTGGTGAATGCCCGATTTGTCACGGTGTTCCTGAAGGATAGCTTCGGCGGTACGTTGCCGCTTATTCTGCACGATAAAATCATGCCATTCTGGGACAAGACGGCTCAACACCCAAACACTTTGAGACAGGAATTCCCGAAGGTGGCTAATGCTTAACTTGCTTGACGGCCCGGCCCAGGGGAGTTTCTTTGTCCATCGCGCCCCCTACTTTCTCCGGGCCGTAGTAAAGAGCGATATGCTGGTCGAGGGCGAGAAAGATGTCCTTGACCAGCCAGAGGACCAGCCAGCCGCCGATGAAAGGGTGTTCGTTTACCGCCTCGATACTTCAAAGAAAATCGGGCAGATGTTCATTGACGGACAGAAGATTCGCGGCCAGTTTGTGATGGCCGATTATCACTATATCCCGGATGTCGATGGTGAGGCTTTGAGGGGCACGGCCACCTGGCAGAAGTGGTGTATCGACAGGGCGAAGAAAGAGGGCCTGAATGTTTCGTGGTAGTATCCCCCCGGAAATGCGTTCGATATTGCATGAGACTGTCCGGGGCTGGCCGACCAAAGACATCTGGGTAGGGTGCGCCGGCAACTTCACGGTGGAACGCGCCCTGGCCGACTTGGGCCTTACCTTCCACTCGAACGATGTCACGATTTACAGTTCCGCAATCGGCTACTATCTGTCCGGTAAGGAAATGCCCCTTGCCCTTAATCCTGAATATCTGGCCGATTACGGTTGGCTCGAACCATACTTCAACACGCCGGAAAACGCGCTTGCTACCATGCTTCTTTGCTCTGAATTGGTCATGGGCCTGGGGAAGCATAATATCTACTATGACCGAATCCGTGAGGCTTACCGTCTTCAATGGCCAGCTATGCACTCGAAGACAGTGGAGAAGGTCAAGGCGGTCAAGTTGCGGCTGGCGAGTTACGACAATGAGGACATCACCACCTGGATTGACAAAGTACCCGAGGAATCCGGCTTCGTTGTCTAAGGTTTCCATAGTATGACGTGAACATCTGGCCCCCCTCTGATTATGATAATTAAGTATCATCATTCTATACTTTACAGTGAGAAGTAAGCCTCTGCCCGCGCTTCTCGAAACTTCTTCCGGTTAATGGTCGGGTTTGCGTTCGGCATTATGTTAAGCTGTCCTTCCGACCATCACCATATATTTGTCGCCCTCGGTTAAGAGAAGCCAGAGGTATCCGGCCAGCCCTGACCGCAGGGGGTATTCGGCCACCTTGCCATCGAGAACGGCGTAAACATCGCCCGAATCATCATCAAAGACAAACCGCCGTCCTTCGACCAGAAACGGAAACGACTGTTTCAATTCGTAAATACGCATGATTAAAATTCCTTTGCCTTAATTCTGAAGTGGAATTCCCCAGACGCGGCCCGCCCGGCCTCGAACAGTTTGGTAAGCCGGGCCTTCTCCGCCTTCGGCTTGTCCTCGAAGCACTCATCCGGGAAGGGACACCCGGTTATCATTCCTGGGAGTGCTGAACGCTTACGGTGCCGGCGCGATGGCTGAAGCGGGAATGTTTCCCGAGACGGCAGACGTGGGTTCTACGCCCCACTGGAAGATTCTCGAAGCGAAGTATAAGGACTGGATGGACAAGCTGGAAAATGGCAAGATTGACCCGTATCTGGTATAACTAACATGGTAGATGATAATGGACCTTCAAGATGTATTGACTGCTGTTTCGGACCACCTATGGAGTTTTGGTCTTATTGTCCCAAGTGTGGTTCCTTAGAGGTTAATCCAGAGGCATATTGCTACCAATGTACTCAAACGGATTTGGTGAATCATGGATGATATATCAATTCTACGCGAAGCTTATCGCCGGGAAAATGACCCGAAGGACCGGCGCGCCGATAATTTTAAGAACTGGGAGTACTATTCTGTCGGAGCCTCCCGCAATGACATCCAGCGTCTTCTGGATGAGGGGCTGGTGTCTGTTGTGGTCAAGACCAGTTCCATGACCAGGTACAAGCTAACCCAAAAGGGTAAGGACGTCATCTGGTCGTCGAACATGGAAGAGAAAATGCAGAGTGTGCCGGCGACCTCTATCATGGATGCCATGAGTCTCATCGTCGGGTATGAGGATATCAAAACGACTCTCGCGACGACCATCGAAGCGAAGCGTAAGGTCAACTTTTTACTGGAGGGGCCGCCGGCCTGCGCCAAATCTTTGATGCTCGAAGGTGTTCGGTCGGTCACACCCAAAACATATCTGGCTTTTGGTAGCCGGACATCGGCGGCTGGCCTCTCTGATGCCCTCTTTGAATATCAGCCGGAAATCCTACTGATGGATGAGGCCGACAAGATGCACAACGATTGCTTCTCGGTGCTGCTTGGCCTCATGGAGAGCGGCGAGATTATCGAGACTAAGAGCCAGAAAACCCGCGGTATTAAGTTGCGCACCATGGTTATCGCTGCCTGTAACGATTCGACTAAAATGCCGCGTGAATTCAAGTCCCGGTTCGCTCTCCATGTACGGTTTCCTGAATACACCAGGGACGAATTCATTGACGTGTGCTGTGGATTCCTCAGCCGGGCCGAAAGCTGCCCGGAGGACCTGGCTACGCTCATTGGCGAGCTGGTGTTCGACAACCATATCGGCGACGTCAGAAAGGCCCGTGGTGTCTGGATGCTGATGAATGAGCCGACCGTAGATGAGGTGCGCCGGGTGGTGCAGATGATGATTAAATATTCTCCCGATGCACCCGAAACAAAGCAGAAGAAAAGCCAGCAAATAACCATGAAGTTGGGGTAAGATGAGCAGAAAAGCCGAGGTAGGTGTATTCATGGCTAAGACGCCACACGGGCTCACGGAGGTTTACCGGCAGAAGTTCTGGACTCCTCAATGTGAGATGTGTTCGAAGTGTATGATTTATGAGGATGAAAGTGGATGGCGGCGGTACTCGCCGCGAGCTGGTCAGCCGTTTTGCTGTTGGGGGAAAGGATGACCCGGGTGGCCGTTTTTAACGTCTCCCACTTCGGTATGAAAATAGGCAATATTATCTATAATCTTGGTGCCGATAAAATTGCGGCTCTTCACCGGTTCTTTGGCGACGAGGTCTACAACGGGCCCTGGAACCCGGTCGAGGCCTGGCTGGCGGATAAGCTCTACTTCTCCGTCATATTTACATGGGACCTGCCCAAACTGATAGAGAATGTTAAGCTGGCTACGAGCTGGGGCAAGAGAATCGAGGTCGGCGGGCCGGCGGCATCCTTGCTCCCGGAACTCATCTTCAAAGAGACCGGCCTCCATCCTCACCAGGGTCTCGATGCGCGGTTCGAGCGTTTCCCCGGAGACTATAAAATGACGTTTACGTCGAGGGGGTGTCCTCATAAGTGTCCGTTTTGCGCCGTTAAAACCCTCGAGCCGGAGGCCATTGAATATGAGGATTATCCCTTGGCTCCAATGGTGTCCGACAACAATCTTATCGCGACCTCCTGGGAGCATCAGCTTCGATTTGTCAATAATTTTGGTAATTTTGACAGGAAAATTGACATCAACTCCGGTTTCGACTGCCGATTCTTCACCGAGGAGCACTTCGAACTGTACTCGAAGTTAAAGCTGAAGGTGTGGCGTTTTGCCTTCGACACCCTTGACGTAGAACCAGACGTTGTACGGGTTTGTGAACTCATGAGGCTCCACGGGCTGGACCGGCATAATGTGACTTTTTACGCACTCCTGGGTTTCCCCGGAACGACGCCCGAAGAGAACCTCTACCGGCTGAATACGATAATCAAGTTGGGAATGGCGCCGTATCCAATGCGGTACATCCCGATTAACCGCACCGACCACCGATATGTCGCCCCGGGTTTTACTCAGGAATTCCTGTTCAAAGCACAAACGTATTATATTTCCCCATTTCTCTGGATGAACGAGTCTTTCGTAAATTTCCACCCCGGTCGCAACAAATGGGTTGTCAAGCAACGTAACGAGCGCAAGTTACTGCGTGAGGAGATGCACCTTGGATAACAACTATACAGTGGTTGTGCGTGACTGGATAGGAGAGGTATGGACTGCATAATCATAACAGGGACGGGTGATGAAAGAGAGTCTGTTTTTCTTAAAACAGGTCATGAGATAGGGACCAAATCGGAGTGTGAGACCTGGATTAACGAGCAGCGAGTATCTGGTAACAAAGATGAATACCAGATTTATAGACTTATCCCGGTAGATGCGCCGGCCGTAACCGTGTCGCCGCCTCTGAATACCATGTCAACTCCAACGAGGCAGGCGGTTACTGAAATGGCGGAGAAGGCCGCTGAGCAAATCGCCCAGCCTTTCCTCACCTGTCATCACAGCAATAGCTTTTATTGCGATAAAGACCTCTCCGTGCCTTGCCCTGCCTCTTACGACTGCGAGCACAGGATTTTCAAAGCCCGATATGCTAGAACAGTCAACGAAAAGGGAGCCGTCTATGCAAAGGCAAACCCGCATGGGAAGAAAGGAGCCAGATGAAGGCTGTGAAGTGATAGTACAGTTTGTTTGGTGGTGGCGTTTGCCAACTTTCAAATTTTGGTGCTATCCGCCTAAATATTCCAGCCTGAAATGATACGGGCGTTCATGGCTGATTACGAAGCACAATTCCGACATTGGCGGCGACTGGTCGAAATTGGACTGGAATCAATCGAATTGAGCATCATTTTTCCCCTACAGTTGAATACCCAGCCCCGGCATATCGCCGACCTGAAACTTGGGATAGACCGTACCGTCTACCGCCCAGTTGTACGGAACGTGAAGATAATCACAAACCTCGCTACAGAATAAACAGTTGGCAACTTCTCTTGAGGAACACCGAAAGAAACTCCGTAGGGAGCGCGCCGACAGAACTCGGCATTTTCAACTGTCCGATTTTTTCGGACAGTTCGTTTGCGCCTTCGTTGACAAGTTTACTCTTTAAATCTGACCAATATTTTCTAGGACGTTCAGTGTCTGTTAAAGCTTCTATAACATCTATAATAGAAAAATACCATTCATCATAGACAAAAGAACTCTACAAAACCCTTGACAATGCCTGCCCCGACATTGTAATATTGCAATTAACTGGTTTAATTAGAGTTAAATTCAATGGGAGGTGCGTATGGAACCAAAACGGTATCTGATTCAAGATGCCCGGCCAGCCGCCATAGATATAGTACGGCGACTGGAACCCTACTGTGAACCCGGCCGTATTCTCGTTTGTGGCTCGTACCGGCGACAGACGGCGACCGTTCATGACCTCGATATAGTCCTTATTCCCAAATTCATGCTGGCCACACAGGTCACCGCTATTTGCTGTGGTACTCAGAAACCTTTAACCATGGGCGGCGGGAAAATATCCGGCGGCGATATCATCAAACACTTTGATTATCATGACTCTGAGAAAAAGACTCCACATTGGACAATCCCCATCGATATTTACTTCGCCACACCGGAAAACTGGGGTACGCTGGTGCTCATCAGGACAGGCTCCAAGGAAAACAACAGGCGGCTTTGCTCCAGGGCGATTGAACTAGGTCTGAAACTTCACGCCGACGGCGGCGGTCTCACCGATGCAGAAGGTGTCGTGATAGCCGATGATGAGGTTTCCATCTATCAGAAGCTTGGCCTTGAATATCAAGAACCGCAATACCGTAATACAGGGAGGCCATAATGCCTATAGAGGGATTCAGCGATGTGCCAGGTCTGCCCCGCGTCGGGAAAATCCACCTGGGCGTCATGATGCCGAATAAAAACGGCGAGGGCGTTCACCCGGAACAGGTGGACTATTTCGTCTGCCCGGTAGAAATCAGAAAAGTGCTTGGAGATAAACCGAAAGTACTGAATATTCAGTTTCCGGTCGATGACCCGGCTTTGTTCGCGCCGCAATTTCTGAAGAGCTATTCATTAACTCATGGGCTTGTGTGTCAGGGAGACGGTAAGACGGCAATTCAAAAGATTGATAAAAAGACGGGCGTAATCGCGGATAAAAACACGACGGATTGGGAGCGTAAGTCGGTAACCTGTGACCGGACAAACTGCCCGGTGTATCAAAAGGGTGACTGCCAGCCGACGATGAATCTCTACTTCTGTCTGCTTAGCGTACCGGGCGTCGGAGTCTGGCAACTCGACACTCGCTCTAAGAACTCCATGAAGAATATCAACAATACAGTAGAAATCATCCGGGAACTTGTCGGTACCGTTCGCTGGCTGCCGCTGCAACTATCAATTAAACCCCGGGATGTCGAGCCGCCCGGCAAGAAGAAAATGACGGTCCATGTGTTAGTGCTTTCCTGTCCGATATCGATTATCGACCTGCAAAAGCTGGTTCCTCCGAATCGCCGGATTGAAGCGCCGAAGGAGCCTGATGAGGAAGAGCCACCCGAACCCGGCGATGAACCGGAGATTGTGGACAATCGACCAATAACGGAAACAGGTACAGAAAAGGCCGATACTACAACGAAAACACCTGGAAATGCAAACGAAACAGCCGAAAATACAACAGATGAACAGAATAAGGCATGGGACGAGATGGGGCATCAGCCTGAGAAAACGGCGCCGCCCTGGTTTGCTGTCAAGCAGGAACAGATTAAAGAACTAAAAGACCTTTATAAAATGGCCGCCCAGTTCTTTAAGGTGGAAAAGAACGGCCGGATGGTATCGATGTCTTCGACCGATGTCATCAAGGCACTCGGGTATAGTAGTCAGTGGGAAATCAAGGAATCCCCATGGCAGTGCTGGCTGACGTTAATCTCCAGCCGGGAAGGATAAAATGGCTACGATAAAGCAGGTCAGGATGAAGTTGGGACTTGACCCTGACCACGAATATAAAGAAACCGTTGTCGCAATCTGCTACGACGCCACCAATAAGCGTACCGCTACCCGACGAGTACCGGATGATGATGAACGATTTTATATCCGTCTCCCCCAGGTCGTAGCTGACGCTCTCGCTATGACCGAAGTAAGAGCGAAAGACCAGGACGCCGTCTTCGATGTCTTTAAGAAGACGCTGGAGACGTTCAAAAATATGAAAACCGCTTTCTATGTTGAACCTAATCCCGGGCGGAAACTGGACACGTATTCTACCGTCAGTGGTTTGAGCGTCACGGTATGGGCCGGAACCTATGAAGAAGTTGTGGCTATTGCCGGCGACGGTAAGCGCCGATATTCTTACGAACGTGTTGAAAGTGCGCTGAAATACCCCACTATAGGCATTATGGCCTCCCCCTTTTATGCCTCCCCCTTTTATAATAATCATGAGGTCGGCGGCGGCGACCGTTATCTATGGCAAATCCCCTGGACTGAAGAAAACGAGAAATTCTTTGCCTGGGCCCAAGGGTGCATGGAGGAATTGGGCAAGCGCCTGATTGAATTGGCGGAGCCGAAGGCGCTTCTTGAGTCGATAAACGCTGGTAGGTTTTTACCCATAGGAGAGCCGCCGCAGCACTATGACCTTCGTGGAATAAAGGAGGTAAAAGATGGAGCGTAGACTAAATAGCCCATTGAATCCGCTATACGCAGATACGGGATTCCCCGTGGTGGGCGTTCACTGGTTCACCCCGGGTGGGCTGCCGATAATACCAGGTAGTCTTTCCTCTGTTTTTGACCAGTTAGAAAATCCACCGGAATTTTGTATAGGTGTGGTCGTACTCGAAGACGAAACCACCCACGAGCGTAAGGGCTGGATAGGCATCGGAGCTGGTAAAGAAGAAAAGGCTGACATCCGGCGTATCTGTGAATGGGGTTCTCCCATAGAGCCTCGTATTATTAACGAGATAGTTTCCAACCTGGGATTGTCAAAGACGGATGCTGATGAGTTGGCCGAAAACCTCAAAGGCAAGGATGCGGAAATAGCACGGCTGAAGAGTTTACTTGCAGAGGCCGTCAACATAGCAGCCGACATAAACAATACGCTAAAGAAGGCACTAGATGGATAGAGCACCGGATATTATCATGTTCGTCGGAGCAGGGTTCTATCCAACAGCCGATGATTTTATTAAGGAAGCGCTTACCCTGGGCTGCTCTAAGCGTGTCCCGTCGCTGCCAGCCGATATTATCCCGGGTCAGAGTCGTGTATTTCTAGCACATGACGACGGTAAGACTGGCCGTGGCTTCATATTCGGCTTCTTCACCATCAGCGGAGTCGATATTATCCTCGATGATGAGTTCCGCATTAAACAGTACCAGGAAAAGTATCAGAGTCTCAATATCCACGGGGTTTCTTCGACACAGGTAGCTCAGGAGCCAGAGCGGCGATGCGGCCACCGGGTGTACGGGTCGGCCTATCTGGTTTCCGAAAACGATATGACCAAGGTGTGGGAATCAACACTGCCCATTGCTGAAAAGACGGATATTAAAGGCGGTTTGGTGATTCTGCTCGGTCGGATACCGTACCCGCGTATTCGTTTCCGCGGCTGGCGGTACATGGAGCCCCAGTTTCTAGCTAAGTATGAATGGCCACAACGAGTGATGCCGGTCAAGCGACAGGTCAAAATTGAGCACACAGGCCTCACGAAACCACTGCCGCTTCTGGAAATGCTCAAGAGGCAAAGGAATGCCTAAACTTGACCAAATGCAAAGTGTACGGGTCCGGAACCGTGAGACAGTATTCGTGACTAATCTCCACGGCTACGGTTATATTCCGACGCGGGGAAAGCGGTTTATCTACATTCTCCAGAACTATCTCGCAGGTGTCTTTGTCAAAGCTGACCGTCCAGTAATGGTGCAAGTTATTCAGGATAATATTGCTGTTGGTGAATTCCGATGTGATGGTAGCGAAAGGCCAGGCCAATTTGTAGAGTGCAGGATGGATGCTGCGCTCAAGCCGCTTCTGAAAGAGGGGCCTACGTACGTCAAGGCCCTCTTCCGAAAACAGGGAATTTGTTATGTCGCAGTTGGACTGTGGCAGATAACTGGAAAACGGATGTCACGTAAGCGTCTTGGCCGGCGGATAGTGCTGCGCCGGGCCAAGCTGATTATGGAGGATAATGAAGCCAATGAAGGAGGGAAATAAAGTTGAAACTATCCTGTCTGCAAGAAAACCTGAACCGGGGGCTTAATATCGTTGGCCGGGCGGTGGCGACGCGAACCACGCTGCCTGTTACTCAAAATGTCCTTATGATAACGGAGGCCGGCCGTTTGAAACTGGTCGCGACCGACCTTGAGATGGCTATCTCAACATGGATTGGGGCGAAAATCGAAGAAGAGGGGAAAATCACTATTCCGGCTACGCTTCTAACCGAGTTTGTGCATAGCCTGCAGAACGACAAAATTGACATGACGCTTCTGCCCAAGAGCAAGACAATGGAGCTCAAGTGTGCACGGGTATCAGCACGAATATCAGGTGTAGACGCTGAAGAATTTCCTAACGTAGATTTGGTTGAAGCGGGAATCCCTGTATCGGTCTCGGCGCAAGCACTGCATCAGGCAATTCACCAGGTCGTTTTCGCGGCTGCTCATGACGAGTCCCGCCCGATTTTGACCGGCATCGATGCGATTTTTGATGGGAATAGTCTTACCTTGGCCGCGACTGATGGGTTTCGTCTGGCCATCTATAAGCTTGTACTCGAAGCCACGGTAAGCGAGAAAGTCGAGGCCATCATCCCGGCGCGCACCATAGCCGAATTAGACCGGCTGCTTGGAGATGAGAAGGATGGCGTCTCCATCCATATCAATCGGTTGAAGAATCAGGTGTTCTTCCGGTTAAGCAATACCTTAATCGTTTCCCAGCTTCTGCAAGGCAATTACCCGCAGTATCGGCAACTTGTCCCTTCGACAGTCGAGGCTAAAGCAACTGTCGAAGTCGCCGCGTTTCTACGAGCAGTCAAGACGGCTGCTATCTTTTCGAATATCATCCGCTTGCAGGTAGTACCTGGCGACCCCGGCAAAATGGTAATATCCGCTCGCTCCGATGATTATGGAGACAACGTTGGCGAGATAGAGGCCGTCGTTGATAAGGAGTCTAAGGTGGCTTTTGACTACAAATATCTTCAGGAAGTGTTAGATGTGTTAGATGTGTTGCCCTGGGGGAAAGTTACCCAGGAAATGAACGGCAGCTCCAACCCCGCTGTGCTCAAGCCGGAGGGGTCTGACTATCTGTACGTGATTATGCCGATGTACGTGCCCGATGTACGTGCAATGGTGACATGGTAGGGACGCGGCAATCCAGTCTTGAGGGAAAATGAAGTGCAGAATCTGCGGCTATGAGGGCGAGCCTGAGAAGATTATAACGGAAATCGACCGGAAGATAGTATCGATTTTTAGATGCCCAAAATGTGCGGCGGAGGACCGTGCAGAACCAACGAAAAATATTCCGAAAAATATTCCAGTTTTACCTAAAGTTGAGACTAAGCCCAGGAATAAGAATCCCAAAGCGGGTCTGCCCCGCTTGCTGTAAGGTGCAATGTCAAGATTGTTGGTAAGGTGTCCAGGAGGTTTAAGTGGATATTCTTCTTGGCTATGATACTCGAGAGGGCCATGCCGGGGAAGAGGTGAGAATCCCCCTCCAGCATACGGCTATTTTCGGCATGACACAACTCAGTGGCAAAACCACCGCTTTGGAGGCCATCATCACCCGCTCTGGGCTTAGAGCCGTCGCCTTCATCACAAAACGGGGTGAGGGTAGCTTTAAGAATGGCAACCAGACAATCCCCTTCTACAAGCCGCGCGCCGATTGGCAGTATGTCGAGGGACTAATTAACGTTGCGCTTAATGAACGGGTCAAGTATGAACCGGGGATGAGGTCGGCCATCATGCGGGTCTGCAATGAATCAGCTGGCCGAGGGATTTTACCGGCGGACAGTCTTGATACCGTACGGAAAAACGCTCGGCAAATGGCACTGACGGCTAAGGGCGAATTCATGAAGTCCGTGTACGACCGCTTGGCTGCCTATCTCGATATCGTGGTTCCGGAGCTTGCGAGGTATAAGTTCTCCACCAAACTTAACCTAAAGTTAGGTGTCAACGTGATGTCGCTCGCCGATATGCGTACTGAAACACAGCATCTCGTTATAGCCAGCACCATTCAGGAAATCAACGAAACACTCGACCACACCATTCTTGTTATTCCAGAAGCTTGGGAGACTTTACCACAAAGCAGAATGACCCCGGTGAAATTGGTGGCACAACAGTTCGTCCGTAAGGGTGCTGCCCTGGGTAACTACATGTTCCTCGATTCGCAAGACTGCGGTGGCCTTGACAAGACGCCACTTCGTCAGGTGGACAACTGGCTTATCGGCCGGATGCGTGAGTCCAACGAAATCGTACGGTTATCGAAGCAGGTCCTCGGCGCTACTCTTCTCCCCGGTGAGTTGCAGACTCTCAAGGTTGGACACTTCATTGCGGTAATTGGTGACCAGGTGAGACGCGTTTACGTATTGCCGGCGGGCGTTCCCGAAGAAATGGGGATTAAGGTCGCAAAGGGACAAATGACGGTCGAGGAGGTCAGCCTCCAAATGCAGGCCGATGACCCGCAGCGGCTACATCCCGTGAAGCTGCCGATGACACCCGAGGAGGCTTTGCCGGTCGCGGAATATGATAGGCGGTCAGAGAAGCTAGAGAAGCGTCTGGATAGTTTGGAAAAGGAGGTGGCTTATCTTGAACATGGAGCAAGCGGAGGCTAAGATTAAGGAATTGGAAGACCGCATCGCCGCTCTGCCCGGCTGGAAAAAGAAATATGAGTCGGAGCATTCCAAGGTCGAAGCTATCCGCACCGCGTTTATGACACTCTTCGATTCTCCGTTATTGTTGCCACAGTATACAGCGAAGCAATCTGATGTCAACCTTCAGGAGCAGCAGACCATAGTGCACATCGCTCATGAGGAAAAGCCTGTGGTCATGACGACGTCAACCAATGTTGGGAAAATCCTATTTGTCGCGCTCACCGAATTAAAAGATGGATTTACTTCGGTGGAACTCATGGCTCGCCTGGCTGAGCACGGCTGGAACGTCGGCCCGAATACCATATCTCCGACAGTCGGCGGCATGGTGAAGGACGGTTACCTGGTCAGGCTGCCTGACATCAAGCCAACGAGGTACCGGACACCGCTTAAAGTCAAATTCGATGTTACGGAGGAGCCATGATAATAATCGACCTGCGGCGAGAATACCAAAAGTTGAAGAGCGAATTGGCGGAAGCGACTCTTGAAGTCGGTACGGCGAGGGAGGCGCTTGAGGAGGCTGAGGACAATGTGAGTGCATATGAACATAAACTTACGGATTTCACGCGGCATGGGAAATTCGATGATGAAGAGGAGGAATTAGATAACTTGCTGCCTTCCGGCCCATGGCTAGCCGGGTTTCATCTGTTACCCCAAAGCTTCGTGTGCCAGGTTGAGCAGCCGGACTTATTTGGAGTTCGTTACCCACGAAAAACCAGCTATATAGACGTGGTAGACTCACGGAATCAATGTATTCATGGCAGGCGCGATATTATTACTCCTAATTGCCCGACCGGGGAATACAAGTTTGTCTTGCTGGCCGTCAGACAAGATGTACCAAAACCAAAGCAAATGTATGTTCAAGACGACTACGGGAATCAAATGCCAACATCAGAGTTCCTGGGAACGTAATGGCAATAATTGCTTTTACATGGACGACGGCGGCGCTCCTGGAGCGAGCTAAGAACCGCACTCGTAGAAATTGGGATGCAGCTTATGCCGCCCGGTTCCGAGGTGGGATGCGCATGGAGGCCTGGGACCGTTCACCGCTTTACGGTGGTATCTTCTTGGGCTTTATCAGGCTCACCGAAGCGCCGTTTCAGGAACTCACCAGCGAAATGACAGAGGATGATTACGAAGTAGAGGGTCTGTTGTGGATGGAGCAGCATGGTCTTCTCATCCGAAAGCAACCGCCTAGGGAATTCTTTGAAAACTGGAAACGGGAAAATGAATCAGTTTACGTGGTCGATTTCCAGCCTCTTGACCTCATTAGTATGGATATGTACCTTAGGTTACGCGGTCGGAAAAGGGGTCGTGAGCAAGCCAAGCAGGAGAAATTATTTTAAGGAGGCCGCAGAATGGCCGCTTGGAAAGAAATCAAGCCGCTAATTATTAGGCCAGAAACATGGATGGGCATAGACCCAGCCTGGCCGTTTACTGATGCCATAGGAGGACCGGACGCCGGCGCATACTTCTCTAAAGATGGGAAATACCGCTATTTACTGTGGCGTCATTGGGATGAAGAGAATCCCTACAAAGTGGCTTTCATCTTGCTTAATTCATCGACCGCAGATGAGAAGCGGAACGACCCCACGGTCAGTCGGTGCATTAGTTTTGCCAAACGGTGGGGATACGGCGGAGCATATTGGATGAATCTATTTGCCATTCGCTCTTATGACCCGGCCGTCTTGAAAACGGGCCCTGACCCCGTGGGCCCCGAAAATGACCGCATTCTCCGGGAAATGACACGTCATTCACTGGTACGATTAGTTGTCCTTGGCTGCGGCACCTTGGGCAACACCAGTGGCCGCTTCGATAAAGTCCTGACGCTACTACCTGCAAATTGCGCCTGCCTCGGTCTGACGAAATCCGGTTTACCAAAACACCCACTTTACCTGAAGCAGGCAACCTCCGTCGTACCTTATCTGGTGCGAAGAATATCTTTAGAAAGTGAGTCCAATGATTAACATTGAGATTAAAAGCTCTGATTGGAATACCTTACATTTATCCACTAAATGGAATTGGAATCCTACAAATAACATCTTAACCGAAATGATTGAGTCAGGTCTTGTTCAAGACACTGTGCTACATCTTGGTCAAGAAATCCGAATAGATGGAAACGTATTGTTTGAGACAAATATCCGTGGAGGTAATTGACGTTTATAGGGTTTTAATGTATCTTAAAAGGCAGGTGATAATTGAGATTCCTTGCGAAGATATGAGCAATCTTAACAGGTACGGCCAAGATTAGATGGCAACCGATGTTGGCCTACCGTCCGCCAGGTGGTGGCGCTGATATCCCGATTGATTCATTCAAGAAATTTAGGCAGGTGATGTCCGGTAAATTTGACCAAGGAGGTTCCCATGATTGACACAGTAAAATACGCCCCGACACATCCCATGGTTGGTCCGCCGCTGCCGCGGGCGGTGTCCGTAGCATGGCCATGGAACGGCCCTACGGGTGAGCTGGCGGCCAGGATGGTCAATGCACTGGCCAGTCATACGATTGGCGAGGGCCCCGATGAGATTACCTATGGGCAGATGAACAATATTTGCCATCGGCTGGCCCACATGCCGACCAACGAACGACAATCTCCCCTCCGGGTGGCGGATGCCATCCAGCAGGAAATAGGCGCGGCCAAGGCACTGAAATATGTGGAGCTCGCCCTCAAGAACGGCCTCATCACCGCGCACGATTACGACATTATGCGGGCCTCCCTTATTCTTCAGATACCGAAAGAGGAAATTGGCGGTAGGTCGGCCGGAAGTCTTGCTCGCGAACTCATCGAAGGGCAGAAGGAACTGCACAAACGACTTCGTGAAATGCCAGGTAGCCCCAGCAAAAGCGACCTATTGAGACCAGTCAGCAACCTTGATAAGCAGGTTCAGAAATTCAAACGGCAAATCGGAATGTAAGATGGTAATTAAAAATCCGACCAATAGTACCGCCCGTGTCAGAATGTATCAGAATGGAGAAATAAAATACGAATTT
>Ga0209777_10005102_pt1 | contig 15254 bp, 6 predicted proteins | sample FrelakmetHBP12HB_FD_187147 | JGI IMG/M metagenome (GOLD analysis project Ga0209777, IMG submission 187147) | Freshwater lake sediment microbial communities from the University of Notre Dame, USA, for methane emissions studies -HBP12 HB (SPAdes)... | ecosystem: Environmental > Aquatic >... | reverse complement strand
GTGAAGCCGCCCGCCACAGCCAGGGTTGGGATCTTGTAGCCCTTCGCTTCCAGGCGCTTGGCGTAGAAATACATGAGGGAGTGCAACTCTACGGGAGGCACACCCCATTCGTTCATCATCCTCCAGGGGCTCATGCCCGTTCCGCCGCCGGCGCCGTCCACCGTCAGCAGGTCGCACTTGTACTTGGCTGCGAAGAGGATGGCCCTGGCCATGTCCGCCGGCCTGTAGGCCCCGGTCTTCAAGAAAACGTACTTGGCGCCAGCCTTCCTCAGTTCCTCGACCCTCTTCGCGAAGGACTCCTCAGTGACCATTCCCACGCGGGAGTGGCGCTCGAATTCCTTGAAAGCCCCGTGCTCGTATGCCTTGATGACGTCTGGGTCGGTGGGGTTCGGCAGGACCACGTAGCCGCGCTGGTAGAGGGTCTGGGCTTTCTTGAGATCCCGGATTTTCACTTCTCCGCCGATGTCCTTCGCCCCCTGGCCCCACTTGAGTTCCACGATTTTGACGCCGAGCTTCTCGATGGCGTACTCCTGCACGCCCAAGCGCGTGTCTTCTACGTTGGCCTGGACGATGATGGCGCCCCACCCATCCCGCTGGTTTTCGGTGTAAAGCTTCACGCGGCGCTTGAGGTCCACGGTGTCGGTGACTTTGCCGTTCTTGTTGAACGTGGCTTCTGGGTCCATGCCCACAACGTTCTCGCCGATCGTGAGGCCGGTGCCCGCGAGGGCTGAGCCGATGGCGATGCCTTCCCAGTTGTTCTTGGCAATGTTCGTAGAGCCGATGCCGGGGATGATCCACGGGTATTTGAACTTGATCTCCCTGTCGTGTCCGAAGTGGACTTCCAAGTTCACGGCCGGGAAGACCGCCTTGTCACTGTCGGCCGCGATACCATGGGCGCCTACGGCCGTCCCCATGATGTTGAAGTGGGAGTAGTCCACGGGGTAAAGCTTCTCGGCGGCCGTCGTGATGACGCCGAAAGGCTGTGGGTAGATGACCTCGTGCCCGCGATAGGCGGACTTGCCGATCTCGCACATGCCGATGCAGCCGTCCACGCAGGTGACGCACATCCCACTGGCGGGCACCACAGAGCCCTCTGTCCTGTTCTTGGTGAGCGTTGCGGCCGAAGAGTTGACTTTCGAAAGCGACATTGTAGCCTCCTTCTGAATCTATGTGGGTAGGAGCGGCGTCTCGCCGCGATTCATCCATCCCGATCCAGCCGAAACGGCCTGGGATCGGGCCGGGGACGGCCCTCCTACGGCTTCTTGATCTCGCACGCGACGCACGGGGACATGTAGCACATCATGTCGTGGAATGACTCCTTCTCCACGCACGGCGGGCTCAAGTTCGCGCACCCCCCGCAGATGGCCTTCTCGGGCTCGGCATAGGTGCACCGGAGCTGGCAAGCTGGGCAAACATAAATGCACCCGCCGCACAGCCTGCACGTTTCAGACTTGAGGTCGAAGGGAGTGCCGATGCTCCGCTTCTCGCCGCGCCCCCTGAAACCGATGGCCTTGGCCACCATCTGCTCCGCGCACATGCGGACGCAGCGGCCGCAGAGGATGCACTCCTCGTACTCCTGCCGGAAGCGCTGCTGCTTCACTTCGTGCGCCGAGGCCAGATCCTGGATGACCTTGGACTGGGGGCAGCTCGCTAAGAGCAACTCGATGACCATCCTGCGGGCCCTCAGGACCCGTTCGGAGGCTGTCCTCACGCGAAGCCCCTCTTCCGCGAGGTAGGTGCAGGCGGTGACGAGCCGGGCTTTCTCGCCGTCCCCGATTTCCACGACGCACAAGCGGCAAGCCCCGTACGGCGTGAGTCCCTCCATGTGACAGAGGGTGGGGATCGGGAAGCCGAGGAACTGCGCGGCTTCCAGAAGCGTCGTCCCCTCCTCGACTGATACTTGCAACCCGTTGATCTTCAGCGTGATCATGGCTTCCCTCCTGCCCCCACGGCTTCCACCTCCTCTTTTGGTTTTGTGAACTCAAGGTCGCACCTCAGGCAGCGCCTGGACTCGCAGGCGGCTTCCTCCTCGGAGAGGGACATCTCAACCTCCGCGAATCCGCGCCGGCGCCACTCTACGGGCGCCCTGGGGGTCTCTGCCCTCTCCGCGGGGACGAGCTCTTCGGCCTCGACGGCCACGGGTTCGACGTAGACCCTGGGCAGTCGGCGCTCCGGAGCCTGGCGGAGGGACTCTCCCCTCAGGTGGCGCTCGATCATGACGGCGGCTTTCTTCCCGGCGGCGATGGCGTCCACCACCGTGTTCGGGCCCGTCACCACGTCACCTCCGGCAAACACGCCCTTCCTGTTCGTCATCAGCGTCTCGGGGTCAACGGCCACGGTTCCCTGCGTGCTCACTTCGATGCGCTCGCCTCCCGCTACGGCCACGCAATCCGTGTCGGAGCCTTCGCTAATGGCCACGATGACCGTGTCCAGCGGGATGTCGTGCTCGCTGCCGGGTATGGCAACGGGCCGCTTCCTTCCGCTGGAGTCTATGGGGCCGGGCTCGTTGCTCTGGAGACGGAGCCCGGACACCTTGCGGTCTTTCGTGAGGACCTCGATGGGGGACACCATGACCTTGATCCGAACGCCCTCCTGAAGCGCCGCCTCAATCTCCTCGGCGAAGGCGGGCATGTCTTCCTGGGTCCGCCTGTAGTAGATCGTGACGCTCTTCACGTCCTTCTGGCGGACGGCGACGCGGGCGGAATCCAGCGCGGAGTTGCCTCCGCCGATGATCCCCACGTGGCCTTTCGCCAGCATTTCACCCTTCGCGTTGAAGGCCTTCAGGAACTGGATGGATGGGATGACACCCGCTGCCGTCTCTCCGGGCACGCCCAGTTTCAGACTCTTGTGCGCCCCGAGAGCCACGAAGACCGCACCGTACCCCTCGGTGAGAAGGCCGTCCAAGGTCACGTCTCGGCCCAAGGCCGTGTTGCACATCAAAGTGATGTTGTCGTCGAGGAGGGAGTCGATCTCTTTCTCGATCACGTCCCTGGGAAGCCTGTAGGCGGGGATGGCGTAGAGAAGCATCCCGCCGGGCCTGTCCTCGGCCTCGAAGATCGTGGCCCTGTAGCCCTGCAAAGAGAGGTAATGCGCGCACGTGAGGCCCGCGGGCCCAGAGCCCACGATGGCGATCCTGGGAATGCCGGCGGCCGGGGCGTACCGCTTGGGCTTGTAGACCGACGGCTCCACGCGGTCCGTGACGAACCGCTTGAGCGAGCGGACTGCCACGCTTTGGCCGCCAGCCGCCCCGGCGCGGCACTTGTCTTCGCATGGGTGGTTGCAAACCCGGGCGCAAACCGAGGGGAAGGGGTTGGCCTCGCGGATGACCTTGTAGGCCTGCTCGTACTCGCCGCGGGCGATGTGCGCCACGTACCGCCAGGCCTCCGTGCCGAGAGGGCAGGCGGCCTGACAGGGAGCGCCCACGAGGTCCTTGCACACGCCAGCCGGGCACTGCTTGTCCTCCACGTGCTTGATGTACTCGTCCTTGAAGTAGCGGAGCGTTGACAGGACGGGATTGCTGGCCGTCTGGCCCAGGCCGCACATGCTGGCGTCCTTGACGACCTCCGCGAGTTCCTCCAGCAGGTCTAGGTGGGCTAAAGTGCCTTTTCCTTCCGAGATGTCCTCGAGGATCTCGTGCATGCGCTGCGTGCCTTTGCGGCACGTCAGGCACTTTCCGCAGGACTCCTCCTTGAGGAAGTGCATGAAGTACTTGGCGACGTCCACCATGCAGGTGTTCTCGTCCATGACGATCATGCCGCCGGAGCCCATGATGGAACCGGCCGCCGTCAGGCTGTCGTAATCTATGGGAAGGTCGAAGAGCCGGGCCGGGATGCAGCCGCCGGAGGGCCCGCCCGTCTGGATGGCCTTGATCTTGGCCCTCCCAACCTGCCCTCCGCCGATGTCGTAAACGACCTTGCTGATGGGCGTTCCGAGGGGAACTTCCACGAGGCCCGTGTTCTTGATCTTCCCCACGAGGGAGAAGATCTTCGTCCCGGTGTTTCCGGGAACGCCGATCCTGGCGAAGGCCTCGCCGCCGTTGTTGATGATCGTCGCGACGTTGGCTAGAGTTTCCACGTTGTTGATGCAAGTGGGGTGGCCGAAAATCCCCTTGGCGATGGGGTAGGGCGGGCGCTGCCTGGGCTCGCCGATCTTTCCTTCCACCGAGTGGATGAGCGCCGTCTCCTCGCCGCACACGAAGGCCCCTGCGCCACGGATGATCTCCACGTTGAAAGAAATGCCCGTCCCCAGGATGTTCTCGCCCAGCAAACCCAGGTCCTGGGCCTGCTGGATGGCAATAATGGAATGCTTGATGGCGAGGGGGTATTCGGTCCGGACGTAGATGATCCCGTTGCTTGCGCCCGTCGCGATCCCCGCGATGATCATTCCTTCCAGGATCGCGTGGGGGTTGCCCTCCAGGAGGCTGCGGTCCATGTAAGCCCCAGGGTCCCCCTCGTCGGCGTTGCACACGAGGAAGCGGGTGGGGGAGGGGTTTGGCGTCGAGCGCATGGCCTCCCACTTCTTGCCCGTGGGGAAGCCGCCCCCGCCGCGCCCCCTCAGTCCGGATTTTTTGACCTCTTCGATGATCCAGGCTGGGTCAAGATTAGAAAGGACCTTCTCGAGCGCGGCGTAGCCTCCCATGCGCAGGTAGTCGTGAATTCGGATGGGGTCTAGGTGCTGGTTGTAGCCCAAGATCGTCCGTGTCTGCCCTCTGAAGAAGGGGATGTCGGTCTGGCATCCGTACCGTCTGGTGGTTCCAGGCTCCTTGTAGAGCAGTTCCTCTACGACCCGGCCCTCAGCCACGGCGTCCACGATCCGGGGAATGTCCTCCATGGTCAGTCTTGGGTAGAGCTGGCCTCCAGGCTCCACGAGCACGAACGGGTCTTTCTCGCAAAACCCGAGACAGCCCGTGATCCGCAAGGAAATCCGCCCTTGGAGGTTGCGCTCCAGGATCCTCTTCTTGACCACGCGGATGATGTCGTTGGAGCCGCTGGCCTGGCCGCCGGTCCCGGCGCAGATGACAATTCGGGGTTTCCCGTCGCCGGGCTCCTCGGCCACGAGCTTCCGATAGTTTCGAAAAGCCTCGAGTGTTCTGATTTGTGGCATCCGTGCGCTCCTATTTTGCTACGCCAAATCCAGCCTGTGTCCCTTGCACGTCCGTCTCGGGCAGATTTGGACGACGCCGCCCTGCTTGACGATCATGGGGACCATGTGGACGCCGCATTCGGGACAAGCGGATCCTCCGGTGAGTTGGGTGTGGCAGTGCGGACAGAAGAAGTCCGCCACCTTGTTGGGAGGCACCTCCACGTCAGTTTCTGCTTTGTAGCTGCCGTAGAGGGATGAAAGCCTGAGCGACCCGTGTTGGCCCCCGCAGGCGATGGTGACGCGGACGCTCGGATAGCCATCCTGCAAGACGTCTGGGTCCATGAGGCTGTGATTGCACCTGGGACAGCTCACATCTACTGGGAAGGTCCTGTCGTCTCCACCGACCAGGACCTTGTCCAAACCCTCCTTGGCTTTGGCGATGATGGACCTGACCTTGCTCGGGCTCACGTTGGGGAAGTAGTGCCCGTCAGCGACGACGATGGGACCCAACGCGCAAGCGCCCAGGCAGTTCACCGTCTCCAAGGTGAATTCACGGTCCCCCGTCGTCTCGCCCGGCCCGACACCGAGTTGCCTTTCGACCTCATCGGCGACCTTCGGGGCGCCGCGCACGTGGCAGGCCGTGCCCAGGCAGCACGAAACGAGGTGCTTGCCTCTGGGTTTGAGGCTGAACCACCTGTAAAAAGTGGCGATCCCGTAAATGTCCACGAGCGATTGGCCGGTCCGCTCGGCCACCGCCCTGAGCGCCTCCTCGGGGAGGTAGCTGTACCTGGACTGGATGTCCTCTAAAATTGAGATGAGCTCCCCACGGCGCCCCTGGTGGTTTTCGACAATTTCCTCGATCTCCTCGACTCTCATTGCAGCACCCTCTTTCCGCTTATCCTAGGTTCGGTAGCAACCGGTCAGTCATTCTCGAGACCTCCGCGGCCCCCTTCGATGGGATCGAGCTGGGGAGCTGGAGAGCTGGCGAGCTGGAGCTTGGCGGGTATCCCTTCGGAGGCATGCACTCATCCTACTCACCACCTCTCCTACTCACTTACTCACGTCCCTTTCACCTGTAATGCTCGCAGTGCCAGACCCCCTCCTCGGGCCAAGGGAACTCGCACACCGGCATGTTTTCGCAGGACACGCACAGGCCTCTCGGAGCACGCGGCGGTCCGGAGGTTTCTGGCGCCGGCTTCTCCACGCTCCCGGCGCCTGCGCCTAGAGGAGCGAAATGGGCGCACTCAAGGACCGGCCCTTGCCAAGAGGTCGGAAGGGTGCACGCCGGCGCTTTCGAGCAGTTCTCGCAGAGCCCCAGAAAGCCCCCCTTACCTTCGACCATCCCGGCCCCCTCGTAGCCGGCCCTGAAAAAAGAATGCTTCGGACGGGCCGCTTCAATCCCTGGACTTCGAAGCAAATCCCCGCTGGGCGGGAGGCACCAGTAGCAAGCTGTGTGCCACCGGTCCAATCCCCCGGCGGGCTCTCGTCCAGAAATCGTTCGCTGTGGCAAAAGGAGTGAGGTGAGGGTATTGGGCGAGCTGGCTAGGTTTCCCGCCCAGTGCTTTCGCGGACGGACGCAGCACTTCCAATCGGATGGGGGAAATCACACTAGGATAAGCAATGTCTGGGGGGGGGCCGATCTTGTGTGCCTGAAAGGGGGGGCGGAGGCGGGGAAAATTGAACCAGCGGGGAGAAATTACTCGCTTTTCGGAGGCTTAAGTTTTTCTCTTAGCGTCTTTCGGTCGATCCCCAAGACATCGGCCGCCTTGGTCTTATTTCCCCTGACGTGGGCTAACACGTTGCGTATGTACTCGGCTTCTACCTCGGCCAAGGTCCGAGAGAATCCTGCCTCGCGGAAGGGCGAAAACCTCATGAGCGATGGAAGATCAGGGGCATCGATCTCGTCTCCATCCGTCATCACCACGATGCGCTGCACCATATTTTCAAGCTCCCGCACATTCCCGGGCCAGGGATAGGCCCGAATGGCTTCCAGGGCGTGGTCCGAGAACCTGGGCTCGGGCTTTCCGAACTCCTTGGCGAACTTGGCCGCGAATTGATGCGCGAGAAGGAGGACGTCATTGCCGCGGTCGCGGAGAGGGGGCAGGGTAATCGTGATGACGTTCAGGCGATAGAAAAGATCCTCACGGAAGCTGCCCTTGCTCACCAGGTCTGAAAGGTCCATGTTGGTCGCGGCCAGAATGCGCACGTCCACGGTACGGGGCCGCGTCGAACCGACCATGCAGACTTCCTTGTCTTGAAGGACGCGGAGCAGCTTCACCTGCATGGACTGGCTCATCTCACTGACTTCGTCCAGAAAGATCGTCCCTCCTTCGGCCGTCTGGAAAAAGCCGGCGCGAGTCTCGGTGGCGCCGGTGAATGCGCCTTTGACGTGGCCGAAAAGTTCGCTTTCAAGAAGCTCCTGGGGAATGCCACCGCAGTTCACGGGCACGAAGGGCGCTGAAGCCCTCGGGCTCCGGTAGTGGATGGCCCTGGCTACGAGTTCCTTGCCCGTCCCGCTCTCTCCGGTAATGAGAACCGTGGCCGTGGTCGCGGCGGCTTTTTGCAGAGCCTCGAAGACCTTGCGCATGGTGTCGGACTCTCCGACGAGCCCCACGAGCGAGGCGTCGGTCTTGCGGTCGACGGCCCGGGAAGCTTTCCGAAGGCGCAGCTTGTCGAGGGAGCGCCTCACGGCGTTCAAGAGTTCTTCCTGAGTGAAGGGTTTTGGGAGGTAGTCGTCGGCGCCCACCCTCACGGCTTCCACGGCGCTTTCTATGGTGGGATAGCCCGTGATCATCATGATCTCGGCGTCCCGGAGGTTCTCCTTCACGTGCCTCACGAGGTCCATGCCCGAAGCCCCAGGCATCTTGAGGTCCGTAATCACGAGGTCCACGGGCGACGAGTCCAGGAGCCGCACGGCCTCACGTACGTCGGTGGCGGTGTAAACCAGGTAGCCGTGGGAGGTGAGGTTTCTCTGAAGCACCTCGCGTGTATCGGCTGCGTCATCCACGACGAGGAGGCGCTCTTTGGGGGTAGAAGTCGGCATATCAGGAAATCTCCTCGCCTTCTGCGGCTGCCCGCACCGGCAAAGACACTGTGAAACGTGAGCCTGTACCCACACGGCTCTCCACCGAGATCTTACCACCATGCGAGGTCACGATGCCGTGGACGACGGAAAGCCCAAGACCCGTGCCTTGTCCCACTTCTTTCGTCGTAAAGAAGGGGAGAAAAAGCTGTTTGAGGATCTCCTCGGACATGCCCGTCCCCGTGTCCTCTACGGTGAGGGATACCGTAGGTCCCGCGGCCCGCGTGCCGATGGTCAGCGTGCCGCCACCTGGCATGGCCTGGACGGCGTTCACCACGAGGTTCACGAGGACCTGGTGCATCTGAGACGGGTCGGCGGTGATCTCGGGAAGATTATCGTCGAGGTTCTTGACGATCCTGATGCTCTCTTTGGCGCACCGCGACTCTATGAAATAAAGGCCGTCGCGCACGAGCTTGTTGAGACTAACGGGCGACTTCCTGGTGGGCACCTGGCGCGCGAAGAGCATGAGCTTCTTGATCACTTCCCGGGCGTGGAGGGCGGCGTTGACAATCCGGTCCATGTCCTGCTCGGCCTGTTTGGGAAGGCCTGGGCAGTCTTTAGCGAGCTGGGCAAACCCCAGGATGCTGCCCAGCGGTTCGTTCAGCTCGTGGGCCGCTCCAGCCGAGAGCTGGCCGATGGTGGCCAGACGGTCCGCGTGCCTGAGCTGCTCTTGCAGCCGGATCTTCTCCTCCTCCGCCTCCCGGCTCTCAATGATGAGGCCCACCTGTCGGGCGACCCCGTCGATAAGGCTGCGCTCTTCCTTCAAGAAGGGCCCCTCATCGGAGGCAGGCCTCGGCTCCGTGTAGACCACCTCCACGCGGCCCCGTTCAACTTCATCTACGCAAAACGTCGCCCATAGGTTGGACGGCCCCTCAACAAAACCGGGGGTGGCATAGGTTTTCCCGTCCAGAATAATTCGGGCTTTGGTCACCGCGGGATACTGCCAGCCGGACGGGAGCAACCCGGCTATCTCCAGTAGGATATCTTCGAGAGAACAGCCCTGCCGCTGGAAGGCCTTGGCAATCCCGTAAAGGCAAGTCAGTTCCTTGACGCGCTCTCCAAGGGCCGATTGGGCGGCCCTGTGGCCAAGGGCGACGCCGAGGGTTTCGGCCACCCCGTTGATCAGGCTGCGTTCTTCTTTCAGAAACGGGCCTTCGTCGCTCTCGGGCCTCGGCTCCGCATAAAAGACCTCTATTTTGCCGCGGCCCTGGCCGTTCACGAGGATCTCCTCAGATTGGACGAAAGGGCTCTCGCAGAAACCATCGGTCACGCAAGCGCGTCCATCGAACGTAATCCGCGCCTTTGTAATCTGCGGGTACTGCCATCCCGGGGGGAGGAGGCGGACGATGTCCTCTAGGAGCTCCTCCAGTTTCAAAGCGGGCTGCTGGAGGACCCTCGCAATGCCGTAGAGGCACATGATCTCCTTGACGCGCTCTCCGAGGGCCCATTGCGCGGCCCTGTGGCCAAGGGCGACGCCGACGGTCTCGGCCACCCCGTTGATCAGGTTGCGTTCTTCTTTCAGAAACGGGCCTTCGTCGCTGTCCGGCCTCGATTCGGCGTAAAAGACCTCTATCTTTCCGCGGCCTTGGCCGTTGACGAGGATCTCCTCAGATTGGACGAAAGGGCTCTCGCAGAAACCATCGGTCACGCACGTGCGTCCATCGAAGGTAATCCGCGCCTTCGTGATCTCCGGGTACTGCCATCCCGGGGGGAGGAGACGGACGATGTCCACCAAGAGCTCGTCCGGTTTTGCGTCAGGCCGTTGAAGGATTCTCGCGATGCCGTAGAGACAGGTGAGCTCCTTGACGCGCTCACCCAGGGCCCACTGGGCCGCCTGGTGCGCCAGCGCAACGCCGAGGGTCTCCGAGGCCGCCTCGTGAAATTGGATATCATCCTTAGTGAAAAAGTCCCGCTTTCTGCTGGCCATGTAAAGCGTGCCTTGAGTTTTCTCTTCGATCGGGATGGGCATGAGGGCCAGTGACTGCATCTCGCCGCCTACCACGATGGCCCGCGAAGCGTCCTGGGCGCCTTCGGGGTGCAAGAGAATGGGCCGAGCGGCGTCGTTGGTCCAGAAGCTGCCATTTCTGGTGAAGAACTGCCCGGCGGCGGCGAAGCTCTTTGTCTGTACCGCCTTCAGAAGCTCTTCTGGGACTGGGTTCGCTGGAACCTGTTCCATGCCAGCCGGGAACGCGCCTCGCATGGGGGCGCGGTACTCGACGAGGATCTCTCCGTCCTTGCTGGTTCTGGCCTGGCACCAGTGGGTCCTTCCTTCCCCATCGACCCGGATCTCTAGGATGTCACACCCGGAAAAGTCCAGGAGCGTCTGGCTCGCGAACCGCAGAAAATCCAGCCGAGTCACCCCCCGGCTTGCCTGGGAGAGCAACCCGTGGAGGAGATCCCTGAAGCGCTGCGGCAGGTTGCTCGCGCGGCTTCGGCCTGCCGTTTGGACCGGCCTATCCTGTGCCATGGTTGAAAACTCCACCGAAGGCGAGCCCCGAAAGGCGGCGGGCTGCCCCTGCAGATTCCCCGTACGAAAGCAGAGGGGGAGGGCTTGGACACCCTCCCCCTTTTCGAGAGCAATCCTTTGGAGCGGGGAGGGCCGTTAGACCAATCCCTGGTCCATCATGGCATTGGCCACCTTCACAAAGCCGCCGATGTTGGCGCCCAGCACGTAGTTCCCGGGCTGGCCGTACTCGTCAGCGGTTTTCACGCACGTCGTGTGGATGCGCCTCATGATCTCGTGCAGCTCATGATCCACCTTCTCGCTGCTCCACGAGGTGAAGCCGGCATTCTGGGACATCTCGAGGCCTGAGGTGGCCACGCCGCCCGCGTTGGCGGCCTTGCCGGGCCCGTAGAGGATCTTCTTTTCGAGGTAGACCTCGATGGCTTCGGGCGTGCTGGGCATGTTGGCACCCTCGGAGACGACGAAGCAGCCGTTCTTGATAAGTTCCTTGGCTTCCTCGCCGTTGATCTCGTTCTCGTGCGCGCCGGGCAGGGCCACGTCGCACTTCACGAACCACGGGCGCTTGCCTTCGTAGTACTCGCACTTGAACTTCTCGGCGTACTCTTTGATCCGGCCGCGCTTCACGTTCTTGAGGTTCATGATGAAGTCCCACTTCTCGCCCTTGATGCCGTCCTTGTCCACGATGCAGCCGTTGGAGTCGGACGCCGTGATGACCTTCCCGCCGAGCTGGTTCACTTTCTCGATGGCGTACTGGGCGACGTTGCCGGAGCCGGAGACGGTGACTGTCAAGCCGTCAAAGGACTTCTTGCGCGTCTTGAGCATCTCTTCGGCGAAGTAAACCTGCCCGTAGCCCGTGGCCTCGGGCCGGATGAGGGAGCCGCCCCAGCCCAGGCCCTTGCCCGTGAGGACGCCTTCCCACAGATTGGTGAGCTTCTTCCACTGGCCGAAGAGGAAGCCGATCTCGCGTCCGCCCACGCCGATGTCGCCGGCGGGCACGTCAATGTTTGCGCCGATGTACTTGTGAAGCTCGTTCATGAAGCTCTGGCAGAAACGCATGACCTCAGAGTCCGACTTGCCCTTGGGATCGAAGTCGGAGCCCCCCTTGCCACCGCCCATGGGGATGGTGGTGAGGCTGTTCTTGAGGATCTGCTCGAAGCCGAGAAACTTGAGGATGCCCAGGTTCACGCTGGGGTGGAAGCGGAGGCCGCCCTTGTAAGGGCCGATGGCGTTGTTGAATTCAACGCGGAAGCCGCGCTGAACGTGTATTTCACCCTTGTCATCCTGCCAGGGGACCCGGAAAATGAAGACACGGTCCGGCTCCACCATCCGCTCGAGAATCTTCTGTTCCTGATATTCAGGATGCTTCTCGAGGCAGGGAGTCAGGGTGTCCACGACCTCCTGGACGGCCTGATGGAACTCGGGCTGGGCCGGGTGCTTGCTCTTGACGTGGTCCATGAACTTCCCCGCGAACTCCTTCATGTTGTGCTTAGCCATTACCGACACCTCCTTTGAAAGGGCGACTCGTTAGCGCGATCGAGGTGGCCGATTTCTCCCCGACCGCTGGGGAGAATCTTACCACAAAATCGATACAATGGAAAATGCTGGAAGCGAAACTGGGGAATTAGCCCCGCTTGAGTGGTCCGAATTGAGGAAAAATGTTCCAAAGGCGGCAAAACACCCACTCCTAGCCTCTACCGTAGCACTCGCTGAGGGGTGTCAGCTTGATACTGAGTTGCTATCGAAAGCGAACGTCTTGCAGTGAACGCGTCATCCTGACGGCCACTTCGAAGGGCTGCAAAGGAAGGATCTCAATCGACGACTTAGCTCATGTTTGTTGCCCAGAAACCCCGATACCCGACACCATCACTTTACGGGACACGCAGGTTCTTGGGGCGCTCACCCCGAGATGGGATCACGGCGTGGGTGAGGATTTCTTCTCCGCCAGGAAGCCGAGGGCCTGGTCCTTTTCTCCGTTCATGAGGACGTTTAGCTCGCAGCCGCCCGAGGCTTGAGGCACGTCAATAACGCGCACCACGTGTTTGAGGGACTCGTATTCGGGAAGGAGGGTGGGGAGCATGTTGGGGGAGCCCTTGAAAAAGGCCTCATTGAAAATGTTCCCCTCATCATCTGGGAAGAGAGCCAGGTAGCGGATCTTGGCCTCCACGAGGTCTTGGAAAAAGTGGGTCCCGAAAGAGAGGTCCGGCACATAGCTGCCCTTCTTGCGGGCCACTTCGATGAGCATTTGCGTGTTGTTGATGCCTGAGTACGTCACGCCCACGCCCAGGGTGATGTCGCCGCGGCTTCCCCAGCGGCCAGGGCCCATGAGTACGAACGAACGCCTCGGGAGGATGACGTTCAGGCGGCTCACGGCATCCGCAACGCCCACCATGTCGGCTTGAGAGGGGAGCTGGCTGTATTCCTCGGGGTCCACGTACACCAGGTAGCGCACGCCCGTGACCGTTCCATTGGTCACGTATTTTGTGGCTGAGAAGAGCTTTCGCTTTTCTGTGATCCAGGCCGGGATGGACACGGGGGCATCCTCTCCCATCCTGCTTTGGGGCCGGCATTGGAGGATGAACAAGTTCTTGCCGTCGTGCGCGAACTCGATGTCCACGGGCAGGCCGATCTCGGCTTGAAGGGTCTTGAGGATTTCTCTCATTTGCTTGACGAATTCGGTGTTTTCCACGAGCCCCGCGAAGGTGACCACCATCTCGTCCTTGTCAGGGTTCAGCATGCCGGCCATGCGTTTTCGAAGGGAACCGCTTTCGCAAACAGAGACTACTTTCTCCAGTACAGGGAACTCGTCGCCCACCTCCTTCAAGAACTTCTCGATGCGGGGCGATTCAAAACGCCCCGTCTCGAGGTTCAGGACATCGATATTCTTTTGGGCGTAGTGGAGGACCTCCTCTGGGGTCTGGTTGACCCTAAGGTCCGGTTGGGCGGGACACACGAGGACGGGGAAATCGTCCCCGATGCGGTCTACGGCTCGCGTCCCCAGGCCCGCCACGAGCCTCAGGATGCCATCCTCCCGCCTGATCCTCGGTGACCACCTGAACTCGTTGTTGGAAAAAGCTACGCCCGCGAAGGCCGGGCAGAAGTACTTCCCGACCCGAACGCCCACGACCCTCTGGAGGATGATCCCCATTTCCTCCATGAAGTCCAAAAGCCCCCGCTCGGCGCGGTACTGAATGGGGTCGGGACCAAAGATGGAGGCGTACACTTCCGCGACGGCATCGGTGAGGGCGCCGAGACGTTCCTCCTTGGAGCCCACGTTGGTGAGGAACAGGCTTCTGTACTTTCCCGAAAAGGCCGTGCCCTCGCTGTCCTCCAGCAGGCTGGAGGAGCGCACGATGAGGGGCCCCTCGCCGAGTTCGTCGAGGGCCACCTTGAGCTGGTTGAGCACGTCCGGGGAGAAAAAGGAGTGCTTGAAGACCTGCTCGATGTAGGGGAAGTTGTGGCGCACTTCCTCGATGGAGGAGAACTTGACGCTCTGGAGGTCCTCCAGGGAGTTGTAATGGACGAAGTCGAAGAGGCCATCCGAAGCGAGGAACCACGTCTGCGGCGTGCGCACCCTTTCCAGAAGGGGGTTTCCTCGGCCCACGGTCTTCAGAACGTGGGAAGCCAGGATCATACCCGCCGCCTTGCCTCCGAGGCGGCCGCTGCCCTGAGAAGGCCCCACGACGCGCCTTAGAAGAGCCCCGAAGTCGTGGATGGTCATGTGCTTCTTCGCCACCTTGATGAAGGGAAGGCTCTCCGTGAGGAACCGCCGGGCGAGGGCCACGCGGACATTGAGGTCGTCGGCCGGCGAGAGGGCCGACTCGTTCTCCCGCGTGTCGCGGCAGAAGCGGTTCATGATGTCCTCTATGTCCACGAGGGAAATGTCCCGCTTCTCGATGGCCAGGGCGAAGAAGCCCAGCTTGTCCTGGCGCAACCACTGCTTGAAGAGGAGTGAGAGCTCCTTGTCGTCCAGGGTGATGGAGGCCACACGGATGATCTCCTCGAAGGTCTTCTCAAGGAAGGCAAGGTCCCGTTTGGGGAGGGGCACGTTGGAGCCCCTGGACTCCTTTTCCCGCCGTGCGTAAACGGCGGGGTCCAGCTGGATGATCATCTCTTGCACTCCAGGGACGCCGAGCTTGGTGAGGTAGTTCATGAGCCGCCTGAGCATCCGCTTGTGCAGGGTCGGGTCCGTCTCCTCCAGGAGGTCCAAGATGGTGCGCCATTCGGGCTTGCTTTCTGCGGGGGCGGCGGGCTGGACCGCTTGCGGGACCTCCTCCACCGAGGGGAGGTTGCCGCGCGACTCTATGCAGTGGCCCAGCTTTTGGGCCGTGATCTCTACCAGTTTCTTCTCGTCCAAGAGGAAAGGGTTTTCGCCGTAGAGCGAGCGGTTTTCGAGGTAGACGACGTCAAGGCTGCCAGCCAGTTTGCCATTGACCACGAGGTGCGCCCTCAGGTTCCAGGGCGTGTCCTCAAAGCCCCCTGACAAGCAAACGGAGTCTTGGTAAGTGATTCGGGCCCTGCACATATCGGGGTGCTGAAGGCCGTTGGGAATCTCCTGTACTACCCCCTGGAGTATCTGCTCCAGCGTGAGGTCGTGCCGGACCAGGATTTCGGCGATATTGAAGAGGC
>Ga0209777_10005101_pt1 | contig 15254 bp, 25 predicted proteins | sample FrelakmetHBP12HB_FD_187147 | JGI IMG/M metagenome (GOLD analysis project Ga0209777, IMG submission 187147) | Freshwater lake sediment microbial communities from the University of Notre Dame, USA, for methane emissions studies -HBP12 HB (SPAdes)... | ecosystem: Environmental > Aquatic >... | reverse complement strand
TATAATTATTAACCATATGTCCTATATATTAAATTTAATTACCAGCTTCCACCGCCGCCTCCACCTCCGGCAGATCCACCACCGAAACCACCGAAACTACTGCTGCTACTGCTACTGCCACCAAAACTACTGCTACTGCTACTATAGGAAGAACGACTTCTTTCTTCTTCCTCTTCTTCACGTCTCCTTCTCCTTCTTTCTTCTTCCTCTTCTTTGCGTCTCTTTTCATCCTCTTCTTCTCTTAATCTATTAATACCTTTTTGAGCTATACTCTCGAGTGTTTGAATTAATAATGTCAAAGCTGCTGAAACTTTTAAAACGTCTTTCATTTGTATTCCATCATTCCATTTTTCTTCACCATAAGGATCTTCTTTTGTATGTACATGTGCCCCCTTGGTTTCTTCATATTTATTAACAGCAGCGTTGGCTTGATCGACTTCACTGGATCTAATATATCCTCTATGATTGTAATCTCTTATTTTATTCATTATCAAATCAATATCAGAGTCGTGTTTTTCTATAAAGGCTTTAGCTGACATAATATCGTTATATTTTGCAATTGGTTTATCTATTTCTGTTCCAACTGCGTGTACTTGATGAGCGTATTGACCAAGGATTGTAGTTGCTTGTGATAAATCTGTCATGTAAATATCACCCATTTGTTTAATGAAGTTAACTAGTGAATTAATATCTTCTTCTTTAGTTTTCACTTCAGTTGAAAATCCCATATCTATAACTTTCTTGGCTGCTTCTCTTGCCGATTGTAACTTGGATATTAATTTATTTTTAACTGTTTCAAATCCTTCGATGTTAGATTTGATGTGCAAATATTCATCTTTAAGGGCACCATATTGTTTAAAATATTTTGTTAAATCTGTATATTGTTTCATGTATTTATCTGTAGTAGCGTCTGATATATCAACTCTATCAAAACTAATATTTTTGATAGCTTGAAGAGCAGTTTGTGCAACGGTCTTCATATCTGTTGGAGCATCTTCAAATTCTTGGAAAGTGCCGAACATTTTACTAACTGAATTCTTCACTTTACTTATTTCTCTTTCTATTTCTTGTACCCTTTCTAATTCATTTTTTATTCCTTGTAATCTATTAGCAACATCGCCAATTCCTTTTTCACTTCTCATTTTTTGAGCTGAAAGAACTTCTATAGCCTTACTTAAACCACTTAATATTTCGTCGTCATTAAACATAGGATCACCGCTTTGTAATAATTGAGCCACATTTTCGTTTGTATCAGCTATTTCGGCTTTAATCTGTGCTATGTTAGCTGCCAATTTCTTTCTCTTTTTAATTCCAGCTACAACTAAATATCCGACTAAACCAATTGCCAATAATAAAAGTGAAACTTGTCCTGCTCCTATCCAGAAAGCTTTAACGTTTGCGTCGTGTTGTATTTTTTGTTTAGCCATAGCAGCTTTCTTTTGCTCGATTGGTTCGTTACCAAAAGATTTTTCCATTGACTCTATGAGATCTCTAAATCCAGCTGCGTAATCACCTTCTTTAAAATGTGGTACCAAATTATCAGTGCCGAGTCTTGTGCACATAGCATCTGGAAGTATGCCTTCTACACCATAACCTGGTTTTATAAAGAATTTTCTATCACCCATACTGGTTACAATCAATATACCATTATTTTGTCCCTTTTTACCAATTCCCCATCTAGTAAATGTTTTATAAGCAAAATCTTGTGGATCTTCTTCATTAAAAGAAGGTATAGTTAAAATAGCAATTTCTACACCAGTTTTCTTTTCATATTCATATAACATATTGTGTATAGCTTCTTCATCTTGTTCGGACATAAATTTACCATAATCACTAACAAGTGATATTCCACTACCAAATCTCATTGGTTTTAAATTATCAATGTCCACTTTATATTTAGTGTCATCCTGTGAAATATTTAATTTCCAATTATGCTTACCTTCGTCGTTGGAACTAACTTTCATATATTTCTTTAAATCTTGAAAATCGATCTTAGTTTTATTCCTACTATTGAAATCTTTAAGAATATTAGTTATATTATCTGTTGCCTTGGGATCAACGTTTTGACGATTTAATAATGCAGCTATTTGTGCTATAACAATTTGCTCTGGGGCGATCGACTGTGTCCATTCAATTTTAGTTTGCATATCTGCAGCTTGGATTTTAGGTGGAACTAAACCCAAATTTAAAAGAAGCATGAAAGTGGATAACCACTTTTTCCATCCTTCGTTTAATTCTTCACCGTCTCTGTGAAGATAACGTTCGTAAGATAATATAAATTCTCCCATTTTATTTATTTAATTTTTTGGTTTTTCCCACCACTTCTTTTTTTCATTTCCATCTTCCCATTTTTCTTCCCCATATGGATCAATTTTCTTAAGTCCTTCTTTTTTCTTTGCTATTAATTCTTTTTGTTTATCTGTTAGTTTGAAAATAGTAGGTAATTTTTCTCTATCTTGTAAATTTTTATATAAAGTGTACATTTTATGAATACAATCTGATATATTTCTTTTATTATTTTCTCTAATAGCAGTAATCATTTCTAATTGTAAATTGTTTAAAGCTTCTTCTACATCTGGATATTTTTCTATCATTTGTGTTGCTCTTCTATATAATTGATCTGTTTCTCTTAAAAAGGATTTACTTCTTATATAATGATATAAATTTCTAAAGACAGATCTGGACACGAAAACTATACCAGATGAAGCTAAAGCTAATCCAATAATAAAAACTATTGAATGCCCCAATGTTCCCTGATGAAGAGGCCAGTTGTTATACTTCATAACCATAGCCATGGCCGATAAATGAAAAAGTTGAGATGCTCCACCTAAAAAAGCTCCTACACCAGCTCCAGTCTCAGTATCATTATCAGTATATGTAGTCATGAAATCGTAAAAACCTTCATTTACATAATCGTCGTATGTTTTTAAATTATTCATTTTGCACTTTTAATTTTTTTAGAATTTATCCTTACAGCGTGCTCAATTCCTTCATTATCAAAATAAGTCACTTTACTAATAGACGGACGACACGGAACCTGATTATCAGTAGTAGCATCATAATCAACTAGTTCACTAAAATCATCATAACTCCCAAATACCTTTTCTCCAATTTTTGCCAAGTCTCTTCTATTGGCCCAACCGTCGTTACACCATTTACAAAAATTAATTATTTTTATAACTTCATCTTTATTATCAGTAATTGTTGTAGTTTTAGAATAATGGTCTGCATCACCGTGCATATTTGAAATAACTACTTTATAAGTATTTCTACGTTGAGGTATAACAACAGGCTCACCAACATCAATACTTGTTTCATATTGATATGGTAATTCGCTCCAATCCTCTTCTCCGTAAGGATCAATATCATTGTGTTTTAAAGCCTCAAACATATCATATCTTTTTATCATGATCCTATATATTAATAAAAAAAAACAAAAAATTAATTTTTCACTATATGACAATATGACATATATTTCTAATGGCATGATAATTGACTATATAGAAGAAAAAACAAAAATTTAAAAGATATGAAAAGTAATAGAATTATAGGCGTGGATTTAGGTTCTTATAACTCAGCGGTAGCTGTTATTGAGGGTGGACAAACTACCATTATACCTAATTCAGAGGGATCACAAACAACCCCTTCCATTGTATCATTTGATGAAAAAACAAATGAAATGAAAGTCGGTGATACTGCAAAGCGTCAAGCTGCATTAAATCCAAAGAATACAATTTTTAATATCAAAAGACTGATTGGTCGTTCTTACGATGAGGTAAAACATCTAAAAAGACCTTATCAAATAGTTGATAATAAAGGCAAATCTGCTGTAAAAATTGGAAGTAAAATATATTCACCAGAAGAAATTTCTGCAATCATATTACAAAAAATGAAGAAAACTGCTGAAGATTTTCTGGGTGAAGAAGTTACAAGAGCTGTAATTACTGTTCCAGCATATTTCAATTCAGATGAGAGAGCAGCTACAAAAGTAGCTGGTGAAATAGCTGGTTTTCAAGTAGAAAGAATTATTTCGGAACCAACAGCCGCGTCTTTGAATATAAAAGATAAAAAAGGCAAACTTTACATGGTTATTGACTCTGGTGGTTGCACTTCTGACTTCTCAGTTATTGATGTAGAGGATGGTTTATATGAAGTTGTCGCCACAGATGGTGATCTAGATTTAGGTGGAAATCTTATAGATGAAGCTATTGTAAATTATCTAGCAGAAGAATTTAAAAAAGAATATAATACAGATCTTCGCAAGGATCCAATGGCACTTCAAAGATTGACTGAAGCAGCAGAAAAAGCAAAAATCGAATTATCAAATACCACTCAAACTGAAATAAATCTTCCATATATTACGGTTGTTGATAATGTTCCAAAACATTTTGTTAAAACTATCAATAGAGCTAAATTTGATCAAATGATTCAATTTTATATTGATAAAACATTGAAACTCATTAAATCATCAATGGAAAAAAGTGGGAAGCAAATATCTGATATTGATGATGTTATATTAGTTGGTGGTTCAACTAGAATTCCATATCTGGTTGAAAATATCGAAAAATATTTTGGCAAAAAGGCAAATAGAAGTCTTAATCCAGATACAGCTATCGCATCTGGTGCTGCTATTCAAGGATCTGTTATAGCTGGAGATAATAAAGATATTTTATTGTTAGACGTGACAGCATTGAATTTCTACTTGGAAACTTTGGGAGGTGTGGCAACTTGTATGATTGAAGGAAATACAACTATACCAACATCTAAATCACAAATTTTCAGCACTGCTGTCGATAATCAACCAAGCGTTGAACTTAGAATTGCAACAGGTGAAAGACCTATGTTTAAAGATAATAAATTCTTAGGATCTTTTTATTTAGACGGTATAATGCCATCTATGAGAGGAATACCACAAATAAATGTAGAGTTTAGTATAGATGCCAATTCAATTCTCACGGTTAAAGCTATAGATAAGGGAACCGGGAAAGAGAATAAAATTAGAATAGAAGGAAGCACAACTTTAACTAAAGATGAAATAGAAAAAATGAAAGAAGATGCTAAAATGAATGCAGAATCAGACAAAAAAGAAAAAGAAAAAATAGATAAGCTAAATCAAGCCGATTCTTTCATCTTTCAAACAGAAAAACAAATAAAGGATTTATCTGATAAATTAACGGAAGAAGATAAGAAAAATCTTAATGATACCTTAGAAAAATTAAAAGAATCTCACAAGAATCAAGATATGACTAATATAGATAATTATTCTAAAGAACTAAACGAAAAATGGAACATAATTTCCACTCGTTTATATCAACAAACATCATCCGAACAACAAGGACCGAAAGCCAAAGATGCTGATCCTGTAGAAGATGTGGAATTCGAAGAAGTAGTTAAATAATAAAAAAACCCAGATAAATATCTGGGTTTTTTTATTTGCCCTTTGATGAGTTATTTCTTCTTTTTGTAATGACCAAATTATCTAATTTATTAATTTCTTCTGCTGATATACTACCACCAGCAACATCATTTATTAATATGGACGTTGCCGTTAATTCAGGTATAGGAAAAGCTAGAATATTTATAGCAACTGTTTTATCTGAAAATCCAGATTTAGCAAACAATTTAGATAGTTGTGATAAACAATTCGCGATCAAATATATAGAATTTAGAATGAAAGAACGATACAATATTGTCGCCAGAAATGAGAAAAAAAGAAAGTTTCTCAAAGGCTGGTTAAATCGTGATAAAAAAATTAAAAATATTATAGAAAATGAGTATTAAATTTGTTTTATTATCGATTTTTAATTATCTTTGTTTAGAAAACAAATAGTATGTCGGATCTTCTTGACGGTAGAGAAAGAGTTTTAATAGTTGGTCTTCCAAGTGGTGAAGCCATGACTATAACTTCTCACGAATTATTTGTCCTTTACGAAAATGATTTAATTGCAAATTTTAATCCGAAAAAGAAATTCTGGGAATTTAAGGATAAAAACTTAAATAGAATAAAATTATTCATAAAAAACAATAAGGATATATAAAAAATAAATGAATATGCCTTTTTCAATAGAAACAGATTTAACAGGGTTGCCAAGTGGGCAAATAATTACCATTTATTCAGCATACATTCAGCAGTTGTATAACTACGGTCTTATATTTGAACACAGAGATTACAAGTGGACGTTCGCTGACGAAGATGCAAAAAAAATTATAAATGTAATCAACAGGAGAGGAGCCTGCTTTTTCTAATGAAAAATCTAAAAGATCCAGCGATGGGGTTTTATTTATCTTATTTATTATTCGTTTGCTGTTGGTTGACATATAAGTGCTTTATTACGTCAGAATCATTTCTTATTGCTTTTGGTTGTATGTTCATTTTCTTTGGATTATGTGCTTTATATGGATGTATTAATTGTTTTAGTCCTATAGGAAAGAAGGAAAAAAAAACAAAAGAAACAAGTTGTTAGTTTAGATCCTTACAATGAAGAAAACTGGGAAAATTAAAATCTTTGCCTTATGGAAAAGAAAAAAACTGAATGGTGGGAGATACTCATCGCCTTCATAGTATCTTCTTTCTTAGGAGTTGTAGTTTACTATGGATTTATAGAATATATCAAATCCAAAGAAATATCTGGACTAATATGCTGTATTATATTATCTACTATAACATTATTTATTGTAGGTGGATTTACTAAAGAGTTAATTGTTAATAATATAGAAAAAAGAAAAAGAATTGAAGAAGAAAGAAAAGCGCGTATAAGAAACAAAAAGAAAATTAGAAAACCAACAATTGAACCAAAAAAACCAGTTATAATAGAAACTGAAACTAGAAGAGATATAGTTCCAGATAAAAATTCAGCAGTAATTAAATTACACAAAATTAATAAGGAATTATTAGCATCTTTGGCTGATACAAAAGAAGAAAAGAGTAAAATTATAGCAGAGCTAAATAAGATAGTCGAAGAAAATAAAAAACTGAAAGATGATTTAGTTAAAAATAAAGAAAAGGTAAAAAAATTATCAGAAGCAAATAAAGAGAAAGAAAAGATAATAAACGATAATATGGATGTTATAATTAAGAAGAAAGCTATCGCTTCAATAGATCCATATGGCGAGGAAAACTGGGACACTTAATGGAATATAAAACTATAGTTATATCTGATCTCCATCTAGGAAACCCTTATTCTAATTGGAGATTATTAAAAAATTTTTTAGATAATAATTCTTGTAAGAACTTATTTCTTAACGGTGATATTATTGATGATGTTCATTTGATTAGTAATAATAAAGAATTATCAAAAGAAGAAAATGATTTTATAGATGATGCCCTAAAGAAAAAAGACACAAATGTAGTTTATATTAAAGGAAATCACGATAGAGATAAATATGTAAAGACTATTGATAATTATTTTTATAGATCAAATGGTAAATCATATTTCATTACACACGGTCATAATACAATATTTCGCAATCCATTTTCATCAAATCCTTACATTTTAAGATTGATCAATTCATCTATTCTTTTCTTGGCAAAATTACAGAAGATACATAGAGGTATTTTCTTTCAGAAAGGAAAACTTGAAATTATTGACGGTGCTGAGTTTGGAATTCTTTCAAAAAATAGTAGAAAATTTTTTAAAACTACACTCAAATTTTTGAGTAAATATAAAAAAAAGATTCGCTTTTATAGTGATATTTATAGCGTGGATGTTATAATATCTGGTCATATACACCATCCAGAGATAAAACTAATCGACTATAACTATTTATATATGAATAGTGGAGATTGGATCGAAAATAACACAGCGCTAGTAGAGAGTATAGAAGGAAAATGGAGTATAATAAAATGGGAAGAATAGATAAATTTATTGATTTTTATTACTTTTTAAGTAATTTTTATCCACATCCTTTAATCTATAAAGGAAAGAAATATGGTAGTGTAGAGCACGCTTATCAAGCTTATAAATGTGTAGATGAGGATGAGCACGAATATATTCGTAATCTTGATACAGCAGGAAAAGCAAAGAGAGCTGGAAAATTAATTAAAATACGCGAAGACTGGGAAGATATTAAAATAAACCTAATGCTCGATCTTCTAAGAGTTAAATTCGAAGACGCAGAACTTCGTAAACAATTGTTATATACTGATAATCATTATCTTGAAGAAGGGAATTATTGGCACGACTGCGAATGGGGTGTATGTAGTTGCGAACAATGCAAAGACAAAGAGAAAAAAAATCTTTTAGGTAAATTATTAATGAAAGTGAGAAACGAAATCATAAATGAAATTTAATATATAGAATAAAATAACTTCTCAATCATGATTAAATCATTTTTAAATTTTATAAACGAAGATATGGAAGATTCAGCCAAAGATAAAGAAATGGAAAAAGAGATTAAGGACATGGAAAAGAAAATGGATGACGACACTTTGAACATGGAAAGACATGTAAGAGATCGTGAAAAAGAAATGTCTGATGAAATTGACAACGAAATTGAGACCTTACAGAAGGCTAAGAAAAGAAAGAATTTAGGACTCGGTTAATTTCTTGTATATTATTTCACCATATTTGTTACCAACTTGCATTGATTCCAAAGCAACTCCACCCATTTTAGTAAGATAGGATTTACCTATTGGAGTTTTATAAAATTCGATAATACCTAATATTTCCTCATTTGTAAAATACTTATCATAGATTGGTATTAGTTCCTTATGAATTTCATTTAAAATATCTTTCATATCAACTCTATCTGGATTAAAATCCGGGACAAGATGTTTTATTGCTTCTATAATATCTGATACAGATTTCTCAGTAGATGCGTTGCCTCCGTTTAATTCTAGGAGTTTTAGAATATTAGTATTTTTATCTTTAGTATCCATTTTCATTAAATTATCTATTTTAGAAGTCTTCTTCAATTTTTCTTCGTCTATAAATAGATCTACATAATTATCATTTACGTCAAATGTAAATAATTTTTTAATGAATACTACACCGTCTTGCATTATACCCATACATCTTGGTCCAAAACATATGCCACCTAAACCAAGATCTTTGTAGGCTTCTTCTAACTCTTTCCCCCAGTGTGTATTTAAAATAGTAATATCACCAACTACTTTATCGTCTTCAATTCTAATGTTCTTGATGGTATGAGAACATCTACTAAGTGAAGTGTCAAAAACATCCTTGTGATTGTATTCTCCGTAAACTACTCCAAGGGTTTCCACTCTTTTATTAAGATCCTCTATGGAGTCTCTTAAATTATCGTTATTAACGTACATTCTTCCATTTACATTACTAACATTTAATGGAAGAAGAGTTGCTGTGAATTTTGTTTTTTCTTTCATTAATCCTCCCAATCTTCTTCCCCGTAAGGATCTATATCACTATAAATTCTGTTTGGTTCTCTTTCTTTTCCAAACGCGTCTTCTCTTTCAGTAATTGCGTCAAAAGAAAATATTTTTTTTATATTCACTGTACCATCCCCATTGACTGTTCCAGATGAACGTGGTCTAATTACCATATTAACACCTTCCCTCAAAAGTTTTTTTAATTCTTTTCCTTTTGGTGTGTCTAATACTTTTATATCACCAACTACTCTATCGTCTTCTATTCTAACATTTTCAATGGAGTGTGATATTCTGCCTAAATTTGTATCAAAAGTGTCTGGATAACCTAGTTCACCGTAAGCTACTTTCAAACTCTGTTGCCTTTCATTGAATTCTTTTATACATTCTCTCAAATTTTCATTATTCTCGTAAATTCTACCATTTAAATTTTTTTGATTTAATGGTATGAGAGTTGCTGTGAGTTTAATTTTATCTTTCATTTCTTTACAGGTATTTTATATAATCTAAAATCTAGAACGCCGTTATAATCTTCTAGTTTCATATTGTTATCTTCACAATATTTTTTAGCTCTTTTTTCAATTACGTCGTTTGATCTACGATGATTTATATGTAAACTAATAGGAATTTTCTCGTAGATTTTATGAAACTCGTGTGTTAATTGTTCGTCATTCATTTTAGATTCTTTATCACACAATTCATCTAACAATCTAAATATTTCATTAGAGTCATTTATTTTTTCCATAATTTTATTTTATTTCTTTTACTTCGAATATTTTCACTTTAACTCCTTGACATTCCATCAATTCTTTTTGAAATTTTTCGTGAGTTTCCAAATCATTAGTTATTTGATAACCAATTTTCCAATTGTCGTATTTACTTGTTTTTATTAAAGATAAATACTTCTTTACTTCTTCTTCCATTTTTATTTTATTTCTTTATATTTAAATTCATAAATTTTTTTTACCCATGACATAAAATAATCTTCTTGCATAGTATGTTTCATAAAATTTATTCTTTTGCATATCCAGTGCAAATTTCCTACCTCATATCCTTTATCATTATCAATTCTATCTAAAGATGCTATATTTTCATTATCTTCTCCTCTTAATTGTCTAACATTTATTGGTAAAAATATATATTCCCCAGTATAATCACATTTTCCTTCTTGTTCATTAAATAAATCATATAAATATTCAATAGAAACCGAAAATGGAATACCTCTATTTTTTGCGTTTTGTTTTATTCTACTATAAAATGACATAGACATATCTTTATATCCTTTCCAAGATCTATGTTCATTTCCTTTACTTTTAGATATAATATTCTTATTTTTAAAACATCCACAAGATTTGGTGTTTCCATTTTTGAGTTTACTAATTCTCACGTTAGTTTCCTTTCCACAATCACATTTACATAACCAAACCCATTCTCTTCTATATTTAAAAATTGGTTTTATTGCTGTAAGATAATTGAATTTATTATTTTCTATATTTTCCATACAATTTTCATTTTTATTATATATATTAAATTTTAAAAATGAAAATTGATTGGAAGGCATCATCACTTCTTTCTAATAAATTTTTCCTCTTCATCCCAAATTACTTCAAAATATGGATAAGTAGATTCATCTATTCTATATCCTTCTTCCAAAAGAGCTTTCTTTACGGTTTCTTTGTCCATACTATCTCTATAGTCCCATCTAGCGTGATGATAACCGTGACGTGCTCTAGATCTTATAGTCCAATGTATAGAATTTACATCTCTTTTTATACGTCTAGCCTTTTTCTTTTCGTATTTAGCTTGTCTAGCGTCAGTTAATACCTTTGCGTCGTTCGCGTTCATGTGTTTTATCATATAACTTATTTTTTAATTTTTAATAATTCTTTTATTTATAGATGAAAAAATATAATTTGTTTTAATGGTTTTTTATATATAAGAGTATGATATTACAAAGTGAATTTAAAATAAAGATAAATAGTAAAAATTATAAATATTATAAACATTTAAATAATATTAAAAAAGGTGGTGAATATATTATCGACATAAATCAACTACACAAAGGAAGTCATATTAAAATAAAAGTAGAATGTGATGTTTGTCATAAACAAAGTTCAAAACCATATAGACAATATTTAGAATCTTTCAATAAAAGAGAAATATATTGTTGCTCACCAAAATGTGCTCAAATTAAAAATAAAGAAACTAATATTGGAAAATATGGATGTGAAAATGTTTTTCAAAACAAAGAAATAAAAGAAAAAATAGTTAAAACTAATAATGTAAAATATAGAGTAAATTATCATACACAATCAGATAATTTTAAAGAAAAAAGTAAAATGACAAATATAGATAGATATGGATATGAAAACGCCGCCAAATCCATTATAATTCAAAATAAGATGAAAAAAACGTGTTTGGAAAGATATGGAGTCGAAAACTATATGAAATCAGAACAAATGAAAAAACATAGAATTAAAAATGGAACAAAAATCCCAGACGAATTAAAAAAAGATTATGAAAAATATTTATTTGAAGTTAGGTATCTAACTTATCTACAAAGAAAGAAACTATTTAAAGAATGGAACGGTCTTGATTATTATGATGATGAACCAATAAAAGAAAATTTCAATTTAGAAATAACAGATAAATTATATCCAACAATAGATCACAAAATATCAATATATCACGGATATTTTAATAATATTTCACCAGAAGAAATATCAAATATTGGAAATCTATGTATAACCAAAAGAGGTATTAACTCATCCAAAAATACTAAATGTTTTTTTGAAAAAGTTGTTTAATTGCGTTTATTCCAAACTCATTTATTTCTCTACTACCAACCCCTGCAAATTTATCTGTTAATTTCGGTATGCCGTCGTATTCTTTGAATTCAGAAATATCATAATCATAAATAAACCATTTTTTATAATTCATATCAAATACATAAACCGGTTTCTTATTATCTATAGCCATAGCACAACACCACCCTGTCCCACCAGAAACTTTGTTTTTGCCATCCAAATTAGCCACAGCAAAAATAGCATCAGAATATTTTACTTGAAACCAATTTCTTGATAATAAATTTTTTACATACGGTTGTAAAAAAATACTTCTTTTAAGTGATTTGTTTGCTATTTTCACGTGCTCAAATCCTTCATTGAGTTCGTTTTCTGTTAGATTTTTTTTGTGAGACGATTTTGTTTTATGTTTAAGAAAACTCCAAGCTATTGTTGGTATCCCATTAGATGCACATTCTTGCTCGAATATAGTATCAGCACCTTCAGCCCCACCTGAGTTGCAGTACTTTTGTCCGTACTTTTCTTCTATCCATTTTAAATCTTCAAAATATTCCATATTCTTTAATTATTTTATTCCAGTTGATGAAAATCCGCCTTCTCCGCGATCTGTTTCAGATAATTCTTCTACTGTTTCCCATTCGCAAGTTTCTTGTTTATTTATAACCATCTGTGCTATTCTATCACCATTATGGATAATAAAAGCATCATTAAAAGAAAGATTAACTAACAACACACAAACCTCTCCTCTATAATCGGCATCAATTGTACCGACACAATTAATAATTGAAATTCCATATTTAATAGCTAAACCACTTCTTGGTCTTACTTGAGCTTCATATCCTATTGGCAGTTCAATGAATATACCAGTTGGTATCATTTTTCTTTCAAAGGGTTTCAATATCACATTTTCTTTAAGATTTGCTCTTAAATCCATTCCTGCTGCGTGTAGTGTTTCGTATTTTGGCAATTCATTGCCAGATTTATTTACTATTTTTATTTTTAATTTATTCTCCTGATTTTTTTCAAAAATCCCGTCTTTTTTAACAATCGACATAAAATCGCCTAATCCCATAATATTTATTTTATTTTTTTATTATATCTTCTATATAAATCTTTAGACAATTCTGGTAGATGATCACTAATCGCTTCAGCGTAAGTGATTATAGCTTTTCTACAAGCGTCAATGTGATTTTTATCTTTTCCATTTTCATCTAATCTAAGAACAAAATACTCAGCATTATTATCCACTGGTTCTCCGTTAGATTTTGATACAATATATTTATTATATAAACCTCTTTCCATACTTTTTATTTTATTTTTTCTATAGTATAATGCTCGTAAGCGTCACATTCATAATTCCATCTTTTACACAATCTTATAGCTTCTTCTTTAGTATAAGATTGTTTAGATTTATCACATCCAAGAAGTGTGGTTCTTATAATGGTCCATTTTTCTTCTGTTTCAATATCTTCCCATATTTCCTCGTTATATGGATCAATTTCTTTGTTTATTTTCATATAGTTAAATTTTCAAAATCCCAGCATTTCATAGTATATTTTAATTTAATTAATTCACAAGCTTCTTTAAATGTTTCTGCTACAACTAATTGATATTCGGTCTTCATACTTATAAGTTGAAAAAATTCATCAGCATATTCATATTTAAATCTAATTAACCACATTTATATTCTTTATTTTATTTTATAAAAAATTAACCAATAAGTTTAAATAAAAAAGGAGGAACTTTTGCTCCTCCTTTTTAACAGGTTTCCCGATAAGGAAGTGATTTATTTAACCACTTCACCTGTTTCTTCATTCACTATAGATATCTTATCGAATGGTGTACTAGCGATATCATTAATAATAACTGATCCAAGATTTGGCTCTACAGCTTTACCCACTAATTCACCCTCTACTGATAAATTTCCACCCCATAATTGAAAATCTTCACTAAGTCGTTGTACTACAACATTGTATGCGTTAAATAATTTGATTCTTTCGCCTACTTTAGTAAGTATTGATAGATAGTCGTAATGTTCTTGTGTTATACCTTTTACTTTATATTTTGAGATAAGGTGATAAAAGATAATAAGATCGTTAACATTGATATATGTCATATAATTCCCGTCGTCTTGTTTTGTGAATTCTTTATCAAGATAATTTTCTTTAATATCTTTTAATTGGAACACTTCGTTTTGGTCGTATTCTAATTTATTTCTAAAGACATTGAAAACGAATTTAACTTCTTCTTTTGTTAATGGAAAGAAAAATATTAAATCATTTAATTTCTTTTGATATACATTAAAAAGATATTGGGCGATGTGATATATTTTATCTTTTTCCTCTTCTGACATTGCTCTAATTTCGTCAATATTTGGATCATATTTCTTAATCATATTAAGTAAGTTTTCTTCTTCCTTATTGTACATATCTACGAATTCTGCTGATAAAAAGGTTTTGGCGTCTTTTTCAATTATATTTTTAGCTTCTCTGAGTTTTATCAAAGCTTTCATAGCTTCATCTTCATCTTCTTTCTTGAGTGCTGAAATAAGTTCGTAATTTCTATCAATATCAAAAGGTTGATCTGATGCAAAATCAAAATTATCTAATTCATCTGTTGATGATACTATTTGTACATCTTCTACATTTGCTCCGTCAATTGCGAAATCTTTTAATTCTGTATTGTCCATGTTTTTATATCTTATTTTTTTAGTTTTTAATTTCATTCATATCGTAATGGTATATTTTTATTACACCGTTCTTAGCTTTAACCAGTATTTTATCTCCATATTGATAAACAACATATCCTGGTTCAAAATCCTTAAATCTTTTTTTGAGATAAGGGCATGTTATATTGTCAATTTTATATACCTTAACAATCTTTGGTTGCATTTGCACTTCTGGACTGATAGGTTTAATTAATAATATACTATCGCTCACTAGTATTTTCTTAATGATAGTATCTATTTCCATTTTATCAAAATCTATATTCTTTCCAATGACAAGAAAGACTATTTTAGGATAAGTGATAACACTATCAATTTTTGGCTTTTCTATTACTACGGGTTTCTTTTGCTCTGTATTACAAGAAATGATCAATACAAAAAA
>Ga0209777_10005100_pt1 | contig 15255 bp, 16 predicted proteins | sample FrelakmetHBP12HB_FD_187147 | JGI IMG/M metagenome (GOLD analysis project Ga0209777, IMG submission 187147) | Freshwater lake sediment microbial communities from the University of Notre Dame, USA, for methane emissions studies -HBP12 HB (SPAdes)... | ecosystem: Environmental > Aquatic >... | reverse complement strand
GTGGCGGGTTCACTTTCCCGAAGGGATCCTTCTTGTCGAAGTCTTCCAAAGATAAGAAGAGATGATGGGGAGTGACCTCAACGGAACCCGATGCGGCGTCAATGGATCTCTTTGTGCTGAGATGGCAGAAGTGCAGGCGGCATCCGGTCACATTTAACCGGCTGACGGCTTTTACCGCACGCAGTTCACCTTCAGGTGAGCGGACCTGATCATGGAGAACCAGATCAGTATCCTCTCCATCATCAATTATCTCGGCATGAATGGTGGCAAGAGCATCAAGTGCATGAATGCATTCGAGTGCCGGACGCAACGCATCATCACTGATTGCATCTCCATAACTGGATGGTGCAAAAAATGTCTCGCCAAATGCCATGGCACCTGCCTGCCACATGCTGTCCAAGGGTGTTTCCGGCGTGACACTGCTGTTGACAGCAAAGCTGCAGTAGGAGTTTTTCTGTGCATCGCGGACACGGTCATGCAGGTATTCAGGAGTAGTGATGGGAGGGATGGTGTTTGGCTGGTCCACAACCACCGTCACTCCCCCGGCAAGTGCACTCATACTGCCGCTCTTCCAGTCCTCCTTTGCCGACTGCACTCCTCCCCGCATGTGCACATGCATATCAATCGCAGCAGGCAGCACGAGCAGTCCGGTACAGTCAAGGTGATCTGCACTCATCCGGCGTGCGCCCACATGAGCTACCCTGCCGCCATCAAGCGTAATATCTGCCACGCGCCCTGATGGGAGAGTAACGTTACCGAGCACGAGGGACGGCAGGGTATCCATAGTATGTGCTTTTTCTCACTACCATAAAGGCATGGTGATCCACATCGGGCGGTCCTGGTTATCAACAAGGAGTCTGATGGGATCATCGACAGGTATTCAACTTCCCCGGTCATACTACTTTTAACAAAGAGCGGGGATCCGGCTGAGCAGACAGGCAATTGGCCGGCATCTCTTTGGGAAGGAGGTGTATTCATGGATAAAATTATCAGACTCACACTCGGGCTGTTGCTGGTCATTCTTATCGCATTCGTTTCCGTATTTTCCTATCAGGTATTTGTGGAAAAGGCATACCGCGAATCGCTTTCCGGCACCTATTCCTATAGCTGCACTATCACGACCAATTCTCCGCTTTCCAATGTGACGATCTTTATCCCGGTTCCGGCAGATCCGTCCGGCAATTCCCCGGTCGTGGCAGGCTTCAGTGCCCGTGATATTGCCGGAATTCCCAACGACTGGGAGGTAACGCTCTATGATACCGGCAAGGCAACGATGGTGAAGATTACCACTCCGTTGATAACTCCTTCCTCACAAACAAGTCCGGCCAACCCTTCTGCAATCAGGATGGCAGCGGAACTGAAATCAGACACGGTGATTGACACCCGCGATCCGGTTAATAACAGCGCCCTGTTCCGTCCCGTAGGAGAAATCGGGCAGATTCCCTGCGCTCCTGACCGTTCGGTAATCCAGGGAAGCCCCTTATGCTATCGTTACGTGACGTCGCTGTATGCTGATTACCGGGCAGCGCCGGATGCATCAGTGAATATCAGTGCAACTCTTGTCGGCAGGAACACCTGGCATATATTTGGGCCAGGGTCTAACGAGTACGATACTGCGGTCAGCCTGCAGATGAGCGGAGATCACCATGGATGGTCGACTATGACCGGGACGCTTACCGACAGCATCGGGAGTTATGACATTCCCCAGATCACGGTTTGATATTTTTACTACTCACAGATCCCTTTCATCAGTAACCCGGAATTATTATCCGGCAGCAGATCAGGAACGGGAAAACTACTATCATGGAAACTGGAAGGAATGTACAACAGAGAGGCTCGGTGCGGATTGGCCTCACCGTAGATATTATTAAAAAAGAAGACCAGCGCAGCGGAAAAAAAACGCGGGGAATTGTACAGGATATCCTGACACATTCGCTCTTTCACCCGCATGGGATAAAGGTGCGGCTGGAAGGGGGTCTTGTGGGAAGGGTGGCAGCTGTTATTGACACCGGTATTTCAGAAGACAACGGGAATGGGCATTGACTACATCCGGTCTTTTTTCATTCGCTCCTGCAGAAATTCCATCGGGTTTGAAAATGCGTGTCCCGTCAAAGTGAGTGAGATATTTCTCGATCTTCTTATTGGGAAATTACGAAAAAATATCTTTCATGGTCTCCTGCCAAAGAGCTCCATCGCCATCGCAAGGGACATCAGCAGCGTGATGAGCGCTGGTGGACTACGGGTCGCGGTCCGGACGACTGAGTATGTCTATGTTGTGGGTAACGGATGAAACGATCATGAACCCGGAGAAAATGTATAAACTTGTTTATCACTGGCTGCGATCACGATTGAACTGTCGGCGCTCGTGACGATAAAGCGGATGTTTTTTATTTTATTATAGAATTCTGCAAGTACTCCCTGTGAGTCCAAAGTAAAATCTTTCCATCAGCTGTTCCCGCAGCCATCATTGCACCTTTGTCTGACAATACACTGCAGGTTATTTCTGCATTCTGCCTATTTTCCGGGTTTGAAGAATAACCTTATGAAAGGTTATCGTTTGCATCAAAAACCGGCGGTGATATTTCCCGCTTCTGTTCCCGTAAACGTGCTTGTTGTCACAAACTTCATCAACATCTACTCGGGATTCAACGGGCTGGTACCTGGGCTCCATTGATCCTGCTGTCAATCCTGGTGCTCAAAACAATTGTGGACAGGAATATCTGCAATACTCTTTTTCTCGTCTGCCTGACCGGTGCGCCCTGCCGACCTATATCTTCTTTGAAAACTACCCGGCCGGATCTTCCTGGTAATATCGGAGCCTTTTCCGTAGGAGCTTCCGTGGGGTCGCTGATTGTCACCCAAGGGACCATCACAATGGTTTTATCATCCTGATCCTGCAGACGGTCAATTTTCTCATATACGTGTACTGGTGTCTGAACTCAGCATATACACTTTCGTAAATTCGGCAGTGCTAGAAATGATAAGATCCTTGAAATCCCCAAATCCGCTGGCCTTAAATTGGGTACTATAATATTAATTCCGCTTAACCGAGCGGCAGAGAGCCTTTGCGATATATGCATTGATTGCTATATTTGTGTACTAGGATTTTATATTGCCGGATGAACCACTAAATCCCAATCGTAATGCACCAGGAGATTCTCGGGGATGGACACAATAACAGTAATTATGGGGGGTCTAAGAGTAATCTTAGGTTTTATCAATCTATTATTCGTCCCGGGTTTTGTCATCCTAGTGGTATTTTTCCTCAGCTTTACCAATTTAGAGCTCATTCCACGGCTGGTCTATTCTACGATTTTGAGTATCGGTTCAGTTATTGCATTAATTCTGTTCATAGATGTCGTACTCGGGGTGGATAGAACACCCGCAAATATCAGCCTTTTTCTTGGTGTTTTTTCCGCCATGATGCTCGTTGTCTGGCTCTGCGAGATATGGTACCTGAGCGGCAGCTCACCGGCAAAACTGCACCAGAAGTTCTCTGTGAATTATTGGGCGCTCCCGAAGTATTTTTCCCGTAAAATAAACTCCACTCGGGATCGGTTTACCAAGACTGCAATGACCGTGGTAGTCTGGCACAGGAATATAAAGTCCGGAAGGAATCAGGTGGATCATTCCTATCTCATTGATGTCAGTGAAGAAATTGATATCCAGCAGGTCGATGAATACAAATGGAAAATTTCTGATGATGCTCTATTACCTCCGCCTTATCCAAGGACACGGTATTTTGAACTGGTCATCCGCGAGTACAAAGAGGACGAATTGTCATTGATTAATGATCTTCAGGTATATCCGGTTCAGGTCACCCGGAAACCCGACCTTACCCTCATGGGGCACAGGATAAAATGCGGTAGCCAGAAGATCACCGGCAGAATATATGAAAAGACAGATACAACCGAGATCCAGTGGATCTATTGTCATAATTTCCACATTTTTGCTATTATTCACTCACAGGATAATCTTGGCCAGATAGTTGATCGGGTCGTCGCAAAACTTGATGAGATTGCTATCTCAATAAAGAGCGGTTCCCGCGTCTCTTCACACGTGGAAGATACGCAGAAGCTCAAAGATGATTTCGATATCGTATTGGAAAAACCATGTAGAATCCCAACCAGCACGGTGGTGACCGCGAGATATCCCAAATCCCGGATTTTCGCTCACCCGACCGAGATTGATCGTAGGAAGCTCCAGGCTGATATCTTGCGGGATCTCAATGTCCATCATGTAACGCCCGACACATTTCGGAAGTCCGAAAGGATGATTAATATTAAAATTCCCGAAAACACCAATATCAACAAACTTGTAGCCTCTATGGATGAACTTAAGGATGATAACTGGCTCTATGAATAGAGAAGAATGCGTGCATTGACACGCGATGCATTCAAACGCATCGTAATATTTTTTTTGATTTATTATTGAAACAGCGCTCCAATTGAACCTAAGAATCAGCATCATTAGCTTTTTCAGAAGATCGAACTCTGGAAATGGTTATTAATAAATCTCGATTGATTCAACATACCAACGAGAATTCCCGGTAGTGTTGAAATCAAGCATTGTCAGTTAAAAAAAAGCTGGGAAATAATCAATTATATCCAGAATGAATACAAAATGTAACGACAAGCAGAACTATACCTACCTGCAGTATGAAAGATACCTGCCGTCGATGGATATTTTATACACAGAAATATAACTTTACTACGAATTTTGTATTCTCCCAAAATCATGATAACTGAGCATATTATTTACTCCGGTGCACTTGCAATCCTGATCGGTATGGTATTTTATAAATATACTGGGAGGGACCATTCATGGATAATCATACTTTGTGCGTGGGCTCCCGATTTGGATTTTATAGCAAATCCTGTTCTTCGCCGTCTCGGAATCAGGTTAGTTCTTAATGGAGGCTCGATTCAACACGGAACATTCCATAATATTGCGTTTATGGTTATTTTTGGCATAGCAGTGGCATTTTTACTCCACCCGCTTGGGATAAAATTCTTTGATTCATTATTTTTTTCCGTCATTGGATTTGGAGCTCATCTGTTCGAAGATGCATTAGTGTACAAAGTAGGATATACGTTTCTCTGGCCATTTTCATCAGAAGTACTGGGTATCGGGTTACTTCCGAATGTAATGAATGAGGAAAATTATATCACAGATTTTTTTGGCATTGCAAATACCGAAGTGTTAATTATCGGTTTGCTTTTGTTACTTGTCGCAGTGATAATCCGAACTTGGTTCGAAGGGTCCTTATCATGGCTTCGATGTTATATGCCGGATAAAATGAATGAGAAATTTTTTAAAAAAAAGACAACCGGATAATAATAAGTGATCCCTGTGGGTAGCAAAAAAAATCAGGGGCTCTTTATTTGGCCGGAAAAAGACACTGACAGCTCCTTTTGATGGCGGAACGTTCATCCGATGATCTGCAGAGTGGAGAATTAGAAAAAAACCTTGGTTGAACATTCCCAAAATCAGGTTCCGGCATTGATCAAAAAGGGGGTTAATTTCGTGCTATGACAAAAAAATTACGAGTTCTGCGTGATATTATAAGAGATATTCCAAAGACTGTTTTTTGTTTTCACTAGGCACATTACTCGGGGGATGCATCCACTGCGCAATTATAGATGATTGATTTTATGGATGCCAGTTCTTTTTTAAAATCACCGGATCTCGGTATGTATACGTCCGCGCCATCGCGACGGGCCTGGTCAATCAGGGAGTCTTTACCTCTCCCGGAATAGATAATGAACAGGCCATCGTATCCCGTATCTCTCGCAGCCCTGACAAATACCCCACCATTCATGACAGGCATACGGTAATCAGAAATTACCACAGCAATGGGTCGCTGTTTCAAAACCTCAACAGCATCCCGGGCGTCAAGGCATGCAGTCACATCAAAATTACCGACATCCTTAAAGGCCAGCTGCATCAGGTCGAGCATATCGGGATCATCATCAACGAGAAGGATGGGGATCATGGTGCAACCTCGGGTGTGGGTTTATTCTTTTCCCCGTCATGGACCTGAGGCATCCTGAAACTCCCCAGCGGGGCCCGGATCTCAAACCGGGCGCCTTTTCCTGTTCCGCCATTTTCCTCAATGGTCAGGCCGGTAATGGACAAAATTTCTCTGGTCAGGAAGAGACCAAACCCACGGTTGCGGATCATACCGGGTTCAAAAATTTCTTTTTTCATCTCTTCTGGTATACCAACCCCATTATCTTCGATAACCATCGAAAGTTCACGGTCTTTGGTAACGCATCTCACATGGACTTCTGTTGCTTTCTTTCCATGGATCCGGGCGTTCTCAATAATATTATTAAAGACTTGGGTGATCTGGGGATCTGCATAGATCTCCCACTGACCGACATCAAAGCAAAGCGTGATACCTGCAGGATCGACACTATCGGAAATACCCCGGAGAATATCTTCAATAGCAAACCACTGCGGGGGATGCATGCCAAGGTCCTTAAAATCACGCGTAAACTGGACCAGTTTCCCGATTGTCCTTGTTGAAACCTCCAGCCGCTCTAGATGTTCAAGCAGTGCGGTATCCCCGGTCATGGACTTGGCCCTATCAAGGTATCCAAGAAGTACCGACACCCTGTTGAGAATGTCGTGCCGGGTCAGGCTTGATATAAAATTTAACTTCCGGTTTACCTGCCGCAGTGCTTCTTCTGCTGCTTTCCGCTCGGAAATGTCGAGATGGGTTCCGGTCATCCGGACTGGTTTTCCCTCTTTATTTCGTTCAGTTACCTTGCCGCGTTCAAGCACCCAGACCCAGTGACCGTCTTTATGCAATAACCTGATTTCGCATTCATAGTCAGCATTCTCTCCCGCAAAATGCTTTCGGAGTAACACCTGGGATTTCTGCAGGTCATCGGGATGGGTCAGTGATGATAACGTATCGATGGTAACCGGTAAGAGTTCCTGCAATGGGTAACCAAGTATATCCGCCCACCGATCGTTTATCACGATCTCACCGCTCTGCACTTTCCAGTCCCAGAGGCCTGCACCGGACCCTTCGATCGCAAGGGTGAGTTTCTCCTCGCTTTCCCGTAATGCCTCTTCGCTGAGTTTGAAATCCGTGATATCTTCGATCAACCCAGTGATTCCCGTTATATTCATTCCTTCGAAAAGTGGTTGGGCAATAATACGGCCCCAGTGAAGGGTACCGGATTTGTCCACCATCCTGAAATCACTCGGGCTGAGTTTTCCCTCCTGTGCTTCTTTTAATTTCTCTCCTAGGATGTGTCGCTGTTCCGACGGTACCAGCGTATAGAAATATTTGCCGATCAGCTCCGATGCGCTGTATCCCAGGATCTCATGGATAACAGGACTCACATACGTGAACCGCCCACTTGTGTCGGTGGTAAATATGATGTGGCTGATGCCTTCGACCAGTGAGCGGTGTTTTTCTTCAGATTTCCGGACCAAGTATTCTGCCTTCCGCCGTTCGGTTATATCTGAAAGAACAACCACAAATCCGCTCGGTCTTCCGGCAGCATCAGGAATGGTTGAAACATTTATTTCTGCACAGAATGCAGTACTGTTTTTTGCTATCAACCGGCATTCCAGGTATTTTATGAACCCTTTTTCCCGTGTCTTTTTTAAATGTTCCCTGCTGTTTTCCAGATCATTGGGGGTAACATAATCAAAAAAATTTTTCCCCGTTAATTCATCGTTGGTTTTATACCCCAGCATTGTTGCACCCTGGATATTTCCTAGTTTGATTATACCATCGAGATCCAGCACAAGAATGCCATTGGGGGAAGTTTCAATGATTGTGCGGTAGTGGAGTTCACTTTCCCGGAGTGCGATGTCAGCTTTTTTCAAAGCTGATACATCTGTGACGACAAAGAGCCCGTAGACGAATGTTCCCTGTTCATCAATGCGGGGAGATGCTGACAGCCACACATACGCGGGGGTCTGGTCTTTTTTCAGAAACACCAGTTCAAAGTACTCGTTATTCCCTTTTTTTATCCGGGAAAATTTTTCTTCAAGAAATCCCTTGTCACGGGCACTGACGCAGGAAAACAAGGATTTACCCAGCATCTCATCGGCGGAGTAGCCGAGAATTTCAGACATTTTTCGGTTTACAAATGTTGTATTACCCTCCGGGCCAAATGTCCAGATACCTTCCTGTGCAAGTTCAATAAGGGTATGGTATCTCCGTTCACTATCTTCAAAGGCATCTTTTACTTCACGGTGATGTTTGATCTCTTTTTTCAGGCTTGTAGAGGTTTTCGTTAATTCTTTCGTGCGATCCTGAACGGTCTTTTCAAGGTCATGCTGGTATTGTTTAATCTCGGTAATGTCATCAAGAATAATCAGGATTCCCCGTTTTCCATTTTCAAGAATGCTGGGAACAAACTTTGCACGGAAATATCCTGTTTTACCGTCAATAGGTACTTCAATTTCTTTAAGTACATCTTTTCCCTGGTTACATTCCTGTAAAATACTGTTGATATCAGGCAGGGAAAGCAGGAGTAAACCGGCCGTCCCGACCGGTTTTCCTACAATGTCTTCAGATGATTTTTTTTCAATTTTCAATACTCGTTCATTTACATAATGTATGACCAGATCTTCATCTAGCACAAAGATATAATCCGAGGAGAGGCTAAGAATCGATGATACCGGGATCCTTTTTGTAAGAGAGTATATTTTTGCCGAACCGAAGACCTTGAGCTCCACAGCTCCCGAAATGCATAACACGTCGAGATATTTTGCCACTGAATTGCGGTTTATATCGATGGCACGGGAAATATCAGTGACGGTATACCCCTTAGAGCTCCCTTTAAGAAAATTTTTTATTTTTGAAAGTTCCCGGTCATAAGGGTGGGTTTTAATCTGCGTGAGCTCATGATTATCCATGTTCATAAAAACTCCCCCTAATACTATGTCATGTATTTTTTCATAAACCTATATAAATATTAGTGGGATTGCAAGGCATTTACTTTTTTTTCTTTTTTGTGCTTTTAAATGATTTAACGTAATATTTATAGCATTTTTTTAAAAAAACGGAGCAATAGTCTTAATTATGTTTATTGCGCAGAATACTTGCGCAGAATATTTTAAAAAAAATTCATAAAGATAGAAACAATCATATTAGCGTTCTGTTGGCGTTTCAAGGAATTTACCGAAGGCCCATGGGAAATATCCCTTTTTTTTTATTAATTGGATTTTTCCATAAAAATTCAACCAAAGGGCGAAAATTACCAAGATGATTATTATTGCAATTATGAAGTGAAAAAAAATTAAAATCAGTCCTAGCATATGTTTTACAAACAGCCCAATGATAGGTGATCAGTTCTCTATCCAGCCCGATTCTGCAATAGTAGGAAATTGAGTAAATAGAACGTTCATTAATCTGGCAGCATCAGTTTGCATTTCGGGCAATATTGCTAGGGAATTGCAGGTCAGGATTGCACTTTATTTTTGTTTGTTTGATATGACAGTTAAGATCTATTTTTTATTTTTACAAATGAGCACTAAGAAGAACTATTCTCCATTCGTCCCCCTCGTAAAAAGACACGCCACCACCCCTTTCCGTCTACGAGTGTGCGTACCAGGACAGCTATGGCAAGGAGGATAATCCCAACGACCAGTACAGTGCTATTGGCAATTCCGAAGAAGTTGTAGGTTTCCGACATAATTCCTATTCCATAGACCTTTGAGGAAATTGGCCAAAAAAATGCATACCCAATCTTGTAAACAAGTGCGTCTTCAAATAAATGCGCAGCGAAGCCAATTGCGGTACAGATAAAACCATCAACAAACCTGATGCCAACATAGCGCAGGATCGCTGCAAACATCAGGGAGAAGATGATCAAAAACAGGATGTTATGGAAATCACCGTGCTGGATTCCATAATGGATAAAGGTCCGGTACAAGCGACGGAGGTGTGACAGTGCAAAATCGATATCCGGCACAAACGCAACTGCAATAATTATCCATGACGGGTCCCTGCGAGTGAACCGGAAATAGACTAAGCCAACAATTACGGCAAGTGCCGCGGAATAGATGATATGTTCGGTAAACACGTGCTGAATAACTAAGACAAGACTTTACTTAAAAGATAGTATTAATCTGGTAACATAGTTTTACAGACCGGGCAATACTGCCATGCAATTGTAACCATTTTTGTTTTGGACCTGCGTGATCTTGATGTAGGCCCGGTGCATGATATCCCTCATGCGGAAAAACTCCTCTTTCAATGTCACCAAACGAGAAAGTCTGATATCTACGTCCTCGATAAAGGATACGATTCTGAAGATATTCACAGACTGATCCGGGATGACCTGAAAGCATATTCTCTTATCCCAGTCAGAACCAGAAAACGAAAACGCATCTACGGTGTCTATCGAAGAGAACTCGCAAGGTCATTCGACCAAGCCCGGTATCATCGAAGAAACTTGGTCGAAACTGTATTCTCTGTCCTTAAAAGAAGGTTCGGGGAATCCCTGAAAGCCAGAAAATTCCAATCTCAGATCAAAGAACTTAAGATCAAATTGATGCTCTACAACATCTCAAAAATTATTCTCGCTATCTTTATCTGGATCTATTCGTGAGGAATTCTACAGAGCCGAAAAAATGATAATTATTCTGTCCCCGGTAGAAACAGTAAAGTGTTTTTTTTCGATGGGTTACTGGATTTAATTTTAGATATACCAGTTTTATCGCATCATAGAGTGTCGCGACAACAGGGGGAACCAAGATAGTACGAAATCACATGTGAAAATTAGTTCTCTTTGGTCTTCCGGATGAAAAGCACGGTGCCAAGCATCCCTCCTATAAATGTTGCCGGGAATGCAATTGCAGGAAACTCTGGCGAAGGGAGAGCACATTTATTACTTCGGAATACTGTCGTCGCATCGGATATAACCAGTCCTCCGAGAGAATCCCCAGGGTCATGTGCCAGACGGGATTTAACCCGGTTTATCACCACATCTCCATCACCTTTGTCGATTGGTTTGACATTAAGCATTATAGACCACTGGGCATTGTGTGGTACATTGCTGTAACTCCAACGAATCTTTCTGCAGCTGGTGTCGAGTGCTGCTGAGGACGGACTAGCACATTCGGCTGAAACAGGAACGGGGCCGTCTTGAGTATATGATACATAATTTATTCCTGCTGGAAGGATTTCTTCTATTCTGACAAGGTAGTTGACATCGTTCGATCCCTCTGCAACAGATTTTATATTGATGGTATAGGTATAAAAATTGCATATCATACATACTTCCTTTTCACCCAGTGTAGTAACTTCGAGGTGACACGCTGCGACAGGAGCAATAACACATATCAGGGACAGGAACAGAATGACAAGGCCGGAACTTTTTTTCATGATCAACCCCCATTAAATATTTTAATAATTATATCAGAATAATGATTTAGATATGTTAATCATTAATTAACTTTTTTATTAAAACTTGGATTTTCTCTCTTTTAATGGTATGAGCAATTGTTTTTTTGAATCTTTTAGATGAGTTCCAATTTAATTTGGATCCTGAATGAAGGATGTACAAAACATTTTAAATAGCTTTAAGAATTTTTTTTGGGTAATATACTATTTTAGCCCCTAAATCCAAGAAGGATTTACGGAGTGAAAAATGGTAAAAATTGCATGCCCAAAATGCAATTCAAAAAAGTTATACAAAATGAGTAGTGGGAAAAGACGCTACTCTGCATGTAAGTATGACTTCATACCTCACAATTTACCTTTGAGATTAACAAGAAATGAATGGAAACGAATCATTTGTCTTTTTCTGATGGAACAGAATTCCAATTCAATCGTTGAGCGAACTCGATTCGAGAGACGTCGTATTTTCAGGGCATTAACCAAGATCCGAATTGTCCTGGCAAATGATGTACCGGAGATCTTTTCCGGAACAGTCGAAGTTGATGAAACGTATGTTGGAGGACAATGGAAAAACAAGCGTAAGTCGATTCGTGATCACGGTACAAAACGAGGTCGTGGGACCAAGAAACAACCGGTATTTGGAATCCTTTGTCGGAACGGTCAGGATGGGCAGAAGTCGTTGATGACGTTGAAGCTGACACTCTTCAACCTCTTATCTCAAGAAAAGTATCTACGGGATCTACCATCTGTTCCGATACTTGGAAAGCATACACCGGAATCGCTGCGCGTGGATACGTTCATCGTCTCGTCAATCATGGTGAACGACTATACTCGGATGGAAACGGAAATCATATCAATGGTCTGGAGGGGTTCTGGGGATATCTTAAACGAAAACTCGCGTCAAAAGGGGGAATAACCAAACAGAAACTGCCACTGTACCTCGCGGAATATGTCTGGAGATACAACCATCGTAACGATTCTGATAGGATTAAGATGAGGAAAATCTTACTCTTGTTGGAAAAAAGTTAGGGGCTGGATTGGTACTTTACCCTTTCTTTTTTTGTAATAAATAATAAAACGCTTTAAAATAAAGGTAGACACATTCTCTCGTGTTATCGATGCCCGGGCTTTGATTCCATGAAACAATGGTTGGCATGGTTGGAGCCGGATGGGTGAAAATTAATGCTTTGCACCGGTGCATTGCAAGTGTATATATTATACTAAAACAATAATATCGATTTGATGGCTATGAACAAACATATATTTGGAATTATATTCATTGTGTTATTCGCAATGATATCGGTTGTATCAGCATGGCCTGTGACCGTTACAGCAAATGTTGTATATCCAGGGAGTCATCCCTCGTATTTTGATATTACCATAACATCAAGTTCGAATCCGTCCCAGTTGCCGACCGGAACCTATGTCGGATGGTGCTCGGATTCGGAACACACCATCACACCAGCTAATGGTATTACGTTCACTGCCTATTCAACACTTGTAACACCCATACCTCCCGTTGGAGAAACTGAACAGTGGTATAAGGTCAATTACATCATCAACAACGATGCTGGAAAGGATTGGAGATCTATCCAGACTACATTCTGGCATTATGACGGAGGCATTCCCAGTCCGAATCCTCTTGCGCCCATCAACAGTGGTCACTATACGGCGTTAATTACTGGTGCAGATGCAAACCCGTTATTTGTTCCTAACTGCGACCAAAAATATGCAATCGAGCTCTTTACATCGGACGTACAGACATTATTCATTGAGCAAACTCAATCGTGTCCACCCGTTCCGGAATTCCCCACAATGGCACTGCCGGTGGGAATGTTGATTGGCCTGGTAGGTTTAGTGTTCGTTATAAAGATACATGAATATTAAAGCAAAAAAATTAAAATAATCTCTTTTTATATCTGCGATTTTCTGATACGATGGTTTACGATATCATGAATTGGCCCTCATACCATCTTTTTTTTTTGAAAAAAATGTATGCATCTGGCAGCATGCTACTATAGTCAAGAACTTGTGTTATCGCGCAGTGAAACGGCACCTTTATTCGCCACTACATGATACTGAATTGTATGGGAATACAGGCAATTGTTCCGGTCAGTCTTGTGATAATGATTTTTATAGTGATGAGTGCCGGGTGTATTAACAATACTTCAGAAAAGCAGCAGATTGTGACCCCCACTCCCAGTGCAACAGCTGTCGCGCTTTTCTACAAAGGATTTGATGCCTATATTGAAGGTAACTATACGACCGCATTACAATTTTATAATGAATCAATATCTTCAGATCCAAAGTTCACACGAGCATGGGAAGCAAAAGGGGATGTTCTCGTCCGACTGAACCGCACTTCAGAAGCGATATCAGCATACGATTCAGCACTTGCCCTTGAAAGTACTGTCCCTGAAATATGGAACAGCAGAGGAGAAGCACTGATGATTCAAGGCAGGTTCACAGAAGCAGTTGATTCCTTTGAAAAAGCTCTTCAGATAGCTCCTAACTATACCGCAGCAAAAGAAAACAAGGATCTCGCCCTTGCAAAACTGAAATAGGACCGGGAGAAGATTACTGATGAATCCGGATTACGGAATAATGAATGCCACCAAATTCTCGTAACTCAAAGAACAATACCCTTTTTTTAACAAATTATTTCTGATGAAGACCCACGACTGGAATGAGTGCGCATTTATCATGGTTACCAACAGTCGGAGCCTACTCGAAAAAACTTTCGACTTGGACAGGCGCTTATTATACTTCTGCATTGTCGATTTGTGTTCGTGCAGTCGCTCTTTACACCGGATTATCCGATCTTATTGTTTTATAATGAATAAGTCTGCTTAACCGGTGTAGATAGATCTGACCATATAACATAAATACTAGTTCGAAAGATCCTACCGACTCATGAAAGATTTTTAAATTATATCAATAAAAATTTAAAGAAAACATTGTGTTCTGCGATACTTTTCCTTCAAAGGATAACGTAAAATGCGAGGGATGCGATTTGAACGCATGAACCTCTACAGGAATGGATCTTAAGTCCATCGGAGTTGGCCGGGCTTTCCTACCCTCGCGCTTATACCTATTCTCCGTACAACCCAAAAAAAGAATCGGATCTTTCCGGGCTGCTCACCGGTTACAGGTCTTCCCCATAATTTCATCCGCACTCCTGAAAAGGAACCGCTCTTTCAGGGACAGGATAAATGCGGTTATTGCGATGACAAATGCACCCATGATAAATGCGTCGCCGATGATGGAAATATATGGTGTTCCTGTCCCTGCCCTGCCTAGGATAATTCGTATGAGGCTGCAGCCAGTGCAACAAGTGATGCCTGTATGAAATCCTCCTCACCTTGTAGGACAGTTGAATTGCTACGTAAGATTTTTGATGTATTCCCGTGGATGGTCCGGGTTCCTAGAAGATATCTCAGAAACACCGGGAGATACGGAGTGATGTTAAACACTTTTTCCATGGATTCCGTGTACTGCTGAGCGCAGAAGTATTGAACAGGAACAATCAAAGAATGATGAGTTACCGATGAGTACACTGAAACTTTCCGGATGGGTTGAGATCGATGGGCAGCAACTCCTTCCGCAGGAGATCGAATCCATCCTGAATAACCGCCCGGAAGAAATCCTCAGGTTCGGGGGGGAATTCTTCTTTGCCGGGAGCGGGTGCCGGGCACGGGACCACTTCGGGATCATGCCGGGCAACTGCCCGAAAGGGACCCTGATCTGCGACGGTGTAGTGAAGGGGGCGATCAATCCCCCTGTTCCGGACCTGCCGCTTGAAGAGGCGATTATTATCGCAGTGCGGTTGCGCAGCGACGAGGGAGTAACTGCGCTCTCGGGAGGTGTGGACTCGACTC
>Ga0209777_10005099_pt1 | contig 15257 bp, 9 predicted proteins | sample FrelakmetHBP12HB_FD_187147 | JGI IMG/M metagenome (GOLD analysis project Ga0209777, IMG submission 187147) | Freshwater lake sediment microbial communities from the University of Notre Dame, USA, for methane emissions studies -HBP12 HB (SPAdes)... | ecosystem: Environmental > Aquatic >... | reverse complement strand
AGGATCCCCCCAAGACCAGCCCGCCGCCGTACTCAGCGCTGTTGCCCGTGATCGTGTTGTTCGCAATCGTCGGGGACGAGCCCCTCAGGGCAAGCCCGCCGCCGCCGTTGTGTGCGCTGTTCCCCATGATGGTGTTGTTTGTAACTGTAGGGTAAGACGAGTCGAGATACGCCCCGCCGCCATCGAATGCACTGTTACCCGTAATCGTGTTGTTCGCAATCGTCGGAGAGGAATGGTACAGGTACAGTCCTCCGCCTTTGGAATTGCTCCCGTTGGTAATGGTAAAGCCGTCAACCCCGCTGATTCTGTGTGCGCTGATAGAAGTTACAACCGAGCCCAGCCTCTGACCGTCCAGAATCGTGGCGTGGACCTCCAAATCACGCTCGTCGCGGCGCGTCTCGTTGCCGGCAAACCCACCATATATAAAGGCGTGTGGATGGAGAGTTATCAGCTCGTAGTACGTGCCGCCTTGGATCCACACTTCGCCGCCCCCCGCACAGGTGGCGTCGATACCCCCCTGCACAGTACGCTTGGCCAAGGCCCAGGACGAACCGTCGTTGGCGTCGTCGCCCAGCGGGCTCACCCGCACGATGACGTACGGCCCAGTCGGGCACAGCGTCCCGTCAGATTCATCGGCCCCGATATCGACCTCCCCGCCCGGCGGCAGGATTCGAAGCTGCCCGTCGACGTCGAAATCGCCAAAGGCATTGGCGTTGCTCCCAGCGTCCACGCAGGGTGAGTCCGGTTGTATATGCACGTTCCCGTATTCCAGGCCGACAAGTTGCGGATCGGAGGAGATATTGCCATCGGTCCCGGTGGGGTCGCTGAGACCGGAGTAGTCGTACTCGGTGTTGCCGTAGACGCAGTTGTACCGGAGCGTGGGGATGCCACTGCAGCACTGGTCCAAGTAGATCCCGGATGAGTTGAACGCGATGATCGTGTTCGCGATCGTCGGGGAGGACTGAGCCATGTACAGCCCACCGCCGTCGCCGGCGCCGTTGCCCGCGATCGTGTTGTTGGCGATTGTTGGGAATGAGCCTTCGAGGTACAATCCACCGCCCCAGTTGCCGGCCCTGTTGCCCGTGATAGTGTTGTTCGCGATCGTCGGCGAGGTTCCCGCCAAGTACATCCCGCCGCCGTCCCGAGCGCTGTTGCCGATGATCGTGTTGTTCGCAACCGTGGAGGAGGAAAGCAGGAACAGCCCGCCGCCGCATGTATACGAACCCCACACAGTGCCGGTGCCGTTGGTAATCGTGAAGCCATCGATAGCGCTGACTGAGCTGTTGTCCCATACGCGTGCGGTCACCACCGAGCCTTGCTGCTGACCGTCCAATGTCGTGACGTTCAGGCCCCAGTCCCGCTCGTCGCGCCAAGTTTCGAAGCCCGCAAAGCCGCCATAGACGTAGACGTATGGATGAAGCGCGATCCGCTCGTAATACGTACCACCCTGCACCCACACTTGGCCGCCCAACGCCGCCGCTGCGTCGATGCCGGCCTGCACCGTACGCTTGGCCAAGGACCAAGACGAACCGTCGTGTTCGTCATCTCCATCCCGGCTGACCCGCACGATCGTATATGGACCTGGCGGCCAGACCGTGCCGTCCGATTCATCGGCGCCGATGTCCACCGTTCCGCCCAGGGGCTGGATCCTTGGCTCGCCGTCAATGTCGTCGTCGCCATAGGCATAGGCGTTGTCCCCGGCGTGGACGCAGGGTGAGTCCGGCTGGATGTGCACGTTGCCGTAACTCGGGTCGACAAGCCGCGGGTCGACGGAGATATTGCCGTTGATCCCGGTGGGGTCGTTGAGACCTACGTAGTTGAACGCGCCGTTGCCGTAGACGCAGTTGTCGCGCAGCGTGGCCCAGCCACCAACTCGCCAAATCCCCAACAAGTTGAACGCTATGATGGAGTTTGCAATCGTCGGGTTGGAGTAGTTGTCCAAGTATAGGCCCTGGGCGTTGGCGGTTATGGTGTTGTTTGCGATCGTCGGGGAGGAGTTCCACAGGTACAGTGCCACGACGTTGCCCGTAATCGCGTTGTTCGCGATCATCGGAGAGGAATAGCGCAAGTGCAGCGCGCCGCTAAAACTGCCGTTGCTGTTGTGTCTGATCGTATTGTTCGTGATCGTCGGGGATGAGTACCACAGGTACAGTCCGCCGCCCCCGTTAGCAGCGTTGTTGCCCATGATCGTGTTGTTTGTGATGGTGGGAGAGGAAAAGTACAGGTATAGTCCGCCGCCGGCGGAAGCGTTGCCGTTGGTAATCGTGAAGCCGTCGATCCGGGTCATCGAGGTGGCTCCAGGAGGCGGGGTGACCACGCTGCCGGTTTGATTGCCATCGAGGATTGTCGAGTTCGTCTTCCAGTTGCGCTTGGCAAGCTCCGTCTCCGTACCCGCGAAGCCGCCGTACATCTCGACTCCCAGCGCGAGCGTAAAGTTCCCCACGTACCTGCCCGCCGCCACCCAAATCTGATCGCCGCTCTGTGCCGCCGCCAGCGCCGAGCGCAAGTCGGTATAAGCGTCGGTCCAGCTTGTGCCGTTGTTCGCTCCCGGGGCGTCGTCGTTCACGTACCAGATGGTCTGGGCGTTGGCGGCCGTGAGAGGAATACAGAAAAGTGACCCGCAAAGCACGCGGCGGAAGTTACGTAGACGCATAATACCTTCTCTCCTTCCCCCCTCTCCGGCCCTCCGCTATACTACCAAACCGCGACGAGAACTTCAATCCCCAAAAACAGGGTTTTTCCGCCGAAATCCTGAACTTCGGACTTCGATCTCACCACGAAGGACGCGAAGATCACGAAGAATACAGCTCCGTGCTACAAAAAGCTGTTTACGATATCCACAGATTTCACAGATTTGCACAGAGCGAGGTCTTATCTGTGCCATCTGTGGATTCGTCCTCTTCGTGCCTTGGGCTGCCGCCTGATCTGTCTCGGACCAATTTTGATTTAGTGATTTGGGGATTGCGTGCTTGAAAAAGTCGTTGACCTAAGGCCGAGCCCGATCGCGGGGCACTGCGCCCGGCGGGACTTGAACCCACGACCCCCGGTTTAGGAAACCGGTGCTCTATCCAACTGAGCTACGAGCGCGGCGCGCTTGAGTATAGCACAGACTGCGCGGCAGCACACAACGCGAAGTCTGGTCTGGTGGGGTGGCCCAGGTTCAGCCGTATCGAACCTTTAGGGGCGCTGGGCGGGACGGTCAGACGAGCATTCTCCCGGCCTCATCCAGGTTGTCGCACAGGTCAAACCAGCCGTCCAAACGGGTCACGCTCAGGATTCCGCTGACGAACGGCGAGGGCGCCACGAGCACGACTCGTCCCTGGGTCAAACGCGAGCGCGTGACCACGGTGATGAGGGCTGACAATCCGTTGGAATCAATGGTCTTTAGTTCCGACAATTCGACGGCCAGGCGGGCCTTGTCGCCGTATGCGACATCGCTGAGAACATCGACCAGCCGTTCGACGTCCAGCTCGGTCAGCTCCCCCGCGAGATAAACTACGGTAAACGATCCGCCTTGTTCGATGCGAATGTCCAACATGATTGGATTCCCGTCGAGTCCTTCGCCGCTGCTTATTGTGGCCGGCGACCACACGCCGCCGACACCGTGCGGATCACCTTCGCAGATTGCCCAGATCCAGACGCTGCGTGACGGAACGTGTCATCAGGTAGTTATCGCCGCCGTACAACGTCGCCTCGCCGGAAATGATGAAGACCGGTCCGGGAGCGCTCCGCTGCGAAGTCCGAACCATCAAATCGAGCGCCTGGTTGGGAAGCAGTCTCATCGGCGGCTCCGCCCCCTCCCGGCGATCAGACTCAAAGACCATCGTCCACCACGATCCGTCACGGACCAGCCGCCCCGGTCGATTCACGATCGGAGAACCGTCCAGTATGAGCGCCCGAGCATCCGCCGGAGCGCGACGCGACGCCGCCGGCGAGTCTCCCGACGGATGGGGAATTACCGACTGATCCGGTTGCTGGGTCTGAAGCTTGGCGAGCACGTCTTCCGCCGAGGCGTCCGCTCGCACCTGTGGCGGCGGAGACGGCGCCGTGGGCGCTTCGATTGTTCGCCCGGCGCGCGCGGCATATTTCACTAGCAAGTAGTTCTCTCCGTCGAACACGGTGATTTCCCCGGAGACGATGAAGGAAAGCGGTTCGCTGGCGCCCTCCATGGTGCGGACCATCATCTCCAGTTGCGAGTTGGGAAGGACCTTAAATGGCGGACAAGGCCCCGTACATTCCTGATTGAAGACCCACCACTCGCCCTGGTGCGAAATCGAACCGGACAGCTCCGCAATCGTCGAGCCTTCCGGACGCAGCGTCCCTTTGCTCGACGAGGCAGGCTTGTTCGCCCGCGAGGCCGGAGGGATGACCTCGCTCAACGGTCGCTGGCGTTGCAGCGCGCGCAGCACGTCTTCGGCCGTCACCTGCCTGGACCCGTCTTCGTCCTTCTTGGAGGCTTCGTCTTGCGGCCTTGGCTTGTCCTGCGCGTGGGCCGGGCCGGCGCTGGCGAGAAGCGTGGCGAGGGCTGATGCGACAAGAATCGAATAACCGTGCATCGTTATTCCGGCCTTGATCGTATTCACGATCGCGCGGGCGACGAAAGAACAGGCGATTCGGATCCCGTTTGTCGGGTCGATGCTCCAAAGTCAACCCCGACGTATCCGTTTACCGCAGTGGCTGCCTTATGTTACGGCATGGCGGTTGGATTGAGAAGTCGGCTGGGGCTGGGCTTTCGTAACAGGCGACAGAGGTGATGGCCCCTATGGCGTCATACATCGGCTCGGCCCGCTCCCGAAGCTGTCGCGTGGCCCGCGCCTTCTATTGCGCGTTTGCCGTCAGAACCGCCCGTAAAGGGGAATCGCGGTGACGGCGATGCCGCCGTCGCGGATGACGCTGTAGTCGCTGGGGCCGGTCACGTCGCGGAGCCAGTACGAAGCGCCGTAGTCGAACTGCATGAGCCGCCCGTTGTCCTGCTCGGAGCGGGCGAAGCGCATGGGCATGGGGTGGATGGCGACGGGGACGCGGTGGATGTGGTTTCGCGGATCGGGCGGGATGGGGGCGGGGAGATTTACGCTCCAAAAGCCCGGCCCGTCGAGGCGTTCTTTCATCAACTCTTTCACGACCATCTGCACGACCTCGCCCGCGGCGGGCCAGTTGACCTCGACGTCCTGTCGAAACGCCTGCGAAAGCGCGACAGCGGGAAGGCCCAGAATGGCCCCCTCGCGGGCCCCAGCGATCGTCCCGGAGTAGAAGATGTCCACGCCCGCGTTGGCCCCGTGATTGATGCCGGAGACGACCAGGTCGATGGGGCGATCGACCAATCCCACGACGGCCAGCCGCACGCAATCGGCGGGAGAGCCGTCCACGACGAAGCTGACGCCGTATCGGGCGTGCGCGCGGCGTTCGACGGTTATGGGGCTTCGCAGCGTAATGGTGTGGCTGCACGCCGAATGTTCAATTCGCGGTGCGACGACGTGTACCGTCCCGATGTCATGGAGCGCGTTATAGGCCGCCGTCAGTCCGGCCGCGTCATATCCGTCATCGTTGGTCAGGACGATATTCAATTCGTTTTTCATGCGGGCGACGGCCTATATCAACTTTCGGACCGGCGGAACTTGCCGGAGCCTGCCCGGCAATTGTACCTTACTAATCGGAATCGACACCCCAGATTATGCAGGCCGATCCGTTGCAGGGATGCGCGCCCGGATCCGCTAGCGTCCGCCTTTCGATTCGCAGAGGGGGAAGCACAAATGAGCCAGAGTCCCAACGTGGTCGCGGAGTGCGGCATTGACCTGCCGTCGTCGGCGCCGCAGGTACGCGTGACTGCCGGGTGCGGGTCGGCGGGACAGAAAACGTGGAACCTGCGCCGTCCCATCACGCTGGTTGGTTCGAAGCGGCCGGCGCATATCGTTCTGCACGACAGTGACATCAGCGTCGCGCACTGTGCGATTGTAAACACGGGGAAGGATGTACTGCTGTTCGATCTGCACACCAGCAGCGGAACCTTCTGCAACAAGGATCGTGTCGAGCTTGCCGCTCTCAAGGATGGCGACGTCATCACTATCGGCGAAACGAAGATACAAGTGGCGATCCACATGCCGGAGAATGCCGCGGATGACTCGGGGTGCGGAGCGGAGTTCGTGGAGCCCACGCGGTTTCGCAACCCCGTGACTCTTTCGTTGATTCACACCGACAAGCTCTGGACGATAGAGAACGCCGCGGTTTTGATCGGCCGGCACGAACAGGCCGCGGTCCGACTCGACAACCAGGACGTATCGACACGCCATGCGATACTGTTCCGCTTCGGCGACGGTCCGGCGGTGTATGATCTCGGCGGCCGTACGGGAGTGTGGATTAACGGACAGCGCTGTGAGATTGGCGAACTGGCCGACGGCGATCGTCTGACCATTGGTCCGTTCGGGCTGGGCGTTAGTGCTCCCGATCGCAAACCATCGTCGGCGCAAGGCAACACCTCTGAGAGTCGGCTGCGACAGATCGGAAGCCGCCCACCGCCCGCGTCTGGAATCTCGGCGGGGCTGGCGGCCGGGCAGGCACGGACGACGCCGACGAACCAAGCGATGGGAACCCCGGTATCCGCGGCCAACCTCCGCGACGCGGGAGAGTTGAAGCCGGAGGCGCTACACGACAATATTTCAGACGCGTGGCAGCGTCTCAATCAATGGCGCACGCAACTGCAGCGCGACGCGAACCAGATCGGCGAGCGGCAGGACGACCTCGCCACGCGCGAAGCCGAACTAGAGGCCCGCGATGCGGCGCTTCGCGGACAGTTGCACGACATCACACGATTCAACGAGCAACTGGCGAAGAAAGAAAGCGACCAGGCGGCGCTGACCGCGCGAACTCAGGCCGACGCCGACGCCGTGGGGGCGCTGACCAAGGCCGCATCAGAGAGGGAGGCCGATCTGCAACGGCGAATCGAGGAGGTCACTCGCCGCGAGAACGCCCTTGCCCAGCGCTGGTCGCGACTACAATCGAATACCTGCCCGCATTGCCGAAAACCGATAAACGTCGGATCGGCATCCGTCGCCGAGCCGGGGTGACCCGCAATAAGCAAGTCGTTACCGAAGCACAACGAGCACTAAATACAGCGGCGCAGGAGGAAACTCTCAGGCCCGCGTTACATTTAACTGATGTACAGCTTCGACCGCCGCACCCGGCCGTTGACCGCCAACATCCGATACCAACATGACTCGACGTTGAGCGACACCCATTGCCGCTCCTCCTTGCGGTAGTGCCAGTCCTTGTCATTCTGGTAATAGAGCTGCACGCCGGGGCCTTCGATGATGTTCACGATTTCGTTGTTGTGATAGTTGAACTCGTCGTGGTCGGAAACGGCCCGTTGACCCATCTCTGAATAGAGCTTGTTGAGTTCCAGAAGCAACTGGTTCAGCTCGCCCGCCAGGGGCGCGACGTTTAACCCCAACTTGCGCGCTTCGCGCGAGGTGATCGGATACTCGTGGGCCGGGTACATGGAGTTGAGGGCGTTGGCGATGCGCTGGGCCTCGGCGTGGTCTACGAGGTGATAGTCGAGGATTTCCGTGCACAGCCGGATGGACAGCGACGTGGCCCGATCGACTGCTCCGATCACCAGAGGATGGAGGTACTTGTAAAGCTCCTGAAAGGGATTGACGTCGCCGCCCGAGGCGTGTTTCTCCCACAGGGAGACGACGCGCTGCAGTTCGTCCTGTCCGACGAAGGTCGTCTCGTTGCGCGGATCGACGGGTCCCAACTGGTGTTCGAGGGAGGTGTCGATCGGCGTGAGGAACGCCAGCGGGCCCATGTGAATCTCGTCCGCTCCCAGAGCCAGCATGGTCGCCGCCGAGGCGCATTCCAGGGGGGCGAGCACGAGCAGCCGCTTGGCGTACTCGCGAAGCAGATGAATCAGACGCAGCGAAGAGGTGCCGTCGCCGCCGTCGGATTTTACGAAGATGGTGATCTGAGCGCCGGGGCGGACGACCTCCAGGGCCTCGTACATGGCCTGCACGTCGTTGCTGCAGATCGACCCGGATTCGGAGGTCCAGTAGGTGAGGAAGGTTCCCTCGACCATTTTCTGGATCTGGCGGACCAGCCGCTGGGTCTTGTCGAATAGGACCGGAGGAGTCTTAATGCGGCGTCGCTTTCGACCGGTTGTCGGCCTTGCTGTGCCGCGCCGTGGAGGATTTCGTTTCGCCATGTCGTTTCCCGATTTAGATTGTCGCAATATCCGGATCGCCGGAACGTAGGCGTATCATATCGAATCCAGCTCCGCCGACCACAGGGTCGATTCAGGACTGGCCGTTTCTGATAGTCCGGCGGAACGATTCGCGCCTTGCTTTGGTTTCCCAGTGATGCGGTGGGCGGCAGAATCCTGGAGTGCTTGTACCTTTTTGGGCACCTTTCATTCCACGGTTGGACTCCGGGGCTGAACGTAACTACTCTGGATTGGAGATTGACCGGAGCCTGTTCCACGCGCCCAAGCTTGGAGTGGAAACAACACCGATGAACTTGCGGCTTAATCAGGCGGATCATGCAACGATTAGCCGCCTTGAGTTCGTCGCCCTCGCGGCCCTGACGGCGTTGGGATCGCTGCGCGTGCTCTTTTTCTCCGCGGCCTTCCCCTTGTTTAACAACGTGGATGAGCAAGCTCATTTCGATTTGGTTATTCGCTATTCTCACGCCGACCCGCCGCGCCGATACGAACCGTTCGGGCCGGAGGCGGCAAAGCTCATTGTGCTCTATGGAACACTGGAGTATTTCAATCCCCCTTCCAGCGTCCCCGACGGAATGACGCCGCCGCCCGTCTGGTGGTATCCCGAGGCCGAGCGCCGCGAGACCGTTGAACATGACGTTCAGTTCTGGACTTCGAGAATCAACCACGAGTCCATGCAGCCGCCGGCTTATTATGTTATCGCCGGCGCATGGACGGCCCTGGGCCGCGCCTTGGGCGCCACTGGCGGCGGACTTCTTTACTGGATCCGTTTGTTGTCGGTCGCGGTGTTCGGCTCAACTGTTGTCCTTTCATGGTGGATTACTCGGCGTCATGGTCCCAATGACCTGTTCATTCGTCTAGGGGTGCCCGCAATGCTTGCGTTCTTTCCCCAGAGTGTCTTTTATGGGATGAATAACGACATTCTTTCCCCATTGTTGGGGATCCTTGTCATCGGTTTATCGTTGGATTTGGTGAGGACGAATGAGCCGCGACGGACACTGGTCGCAGGCGTTGGGCTTTCGGCCGCAGCGGCGGTCCTTAGCAAGCTCTCGAATCTTCCGTTACTCATATTTCCCGCGTTGGTCATTATGGCACGGCTCCTGAAAGTTAATGCCCATGCTGGTCTGCGGCGAGAACTGGGGCGAGTAACCGCACTCACGTTGTGCGTAGCAGCCCCGCTCGGATTGTTTGCATGGCACTACGGAAGATTGGTGATGGCCGTTTCCCAGTTCTCATGGACAGCGGTCCCATTTTTCAGGCGATTCCAGCATCCGCTATTCACAACCAATGGATTTGGGGATTTTATGGGCCATTTGGCAAAGACCTTTTGGCGTGGCGAACTGATCTGGCATCTACAGCCGCTTGCCAATCAGTACATCGACCAGATTTTTTGTGTGACGTCTATTGTCTTTCTTTTGGCGGCCGCGACGGTTAATTGGATAGCCCTACGGCGCGAACATAAAGTCATTTTGTGCGATTGTGCCTGTTATGTCGCGCTTTTTGCGTCAGTCGGTTACCTGGGGTATCTTTCGATATCGTTCGACTTCGGGCGATGGTATTATCCCTCGCGCGAATTTCCTTACTTTGCGTCAGGACGCCTGATATCGTCGGCGCTTGTGCCCTTCGTTTATCTCTACGTTCGCGGCATCGATGCTACAGCGCGTGCTCTGCGCCGCACAAACTGGCGCTGGGCGGTTCTGATAGCGTTGGTTTCTACTGCCGTAGTGTCCGAAGTGGCTCTCTCGCGGGAGGTTGTGGGAAGTGCGTACAATTGGTTCCATATTTAGATTGTCGCAATGTTCGGACCGCCGGAACGCAGGCGTGTTATATCGAATGCCGGGCCGGCGGCTACGGGATCGGCTCCGCGTCTTCGCGCCGGTTGCGGAAGATGGTTGCGCATCTACAATCAGTACGATCACAGCGCGGGCTTTGGCCGCGGTCCAGGGCAAAGAGGCAAAGAGGCAGCAAGGCAACGAGGACGTTGGGGTTCGAGCGTCGCCGTGGCAGGTGAATGTCCACGAGGTTGAAAGTGCAGCGCTTTGAACGCCCATTCGGAGGTTGGTCCATGTCGATTCGTTACCGTTCAGGCCTTTGGTCGATTGGGTTGATTGCGCTGCTGATGAGCTCAAGCCCTGGCGCGGCCCAACAGCAAGAGAAAACAACCAATCCGCGTACTTCGTCATCCGGCGGCGAGTCGCCGACCGTCGCGCCGCCGTCCGCGGCCGCTGGAGCTAAACCAGTTCCGTCAGTCGCGGCGTCGAGCGATTCCGACGCCAAGGAACGCGGCGCTCAAATCCCCGCCTGGACTCTTGACGCGCGCTGGTATTACGTCGCAATTCCGCGCTTCTGCAACGGCGACCCGCAAAACGATCCAACGGAGGCGGTTCCATGGTCCGCGGACTGGCCGACCATAGCGAAAGACGTAACCCCGGAAACGGCCGACCTGGTCAAACTCGAAAGGGAGATGAAGGACCGTCGGTACGGCGGCGACCTCAAGGGGCTAATCAAGCAACTCCCGTATCTCAAGGAATTGGGGGTGAACGCGCTGTGCCTGTCGCCGGTGTTTCATGGCGCCGGTGAACTGCAGCTCGGACAAGTTGATCTCCGGCACGTGGATCCGTGGCTCGGGGTCAAAAGCAGCCTCGACGAATCATCCGGCGAGAGTTCGGACCCCGGCACGTGGAAATGGACCTCGTCCGACAAGCTCCTGCTCGACCTGATCCGCCGCGCCCACGAGCAGAATACGCGCGTCGTCATCAGCGGGCTTTTCCGCGCGGTCATGTCAGCGGAAGCTCAACTGTCCGACTTTGAGGCCTATTACATGGCGGCCACAAAACGCTGGATGGATCCAGACGGCGACGGCAACCCGTCTGATGGCGTGGATGGTTGGTTCCTTTCGCTCGAGGAAGGGCCGCTAAAGCCGTTTGAGGCCAGGGAGGCGGCCTTCTGGGACCGATGGCGCGAGGCCGTCCGCCGGCTCAACCCTAATGCCGTGGTGATTGGCAGCGGGCCGTTGGCGGCCGCGGCGCGCCGGGGGGGGCCATTCGACATCGTCATCGACGAGCCGCTGGTGGGGGCGATCCAGTACTTCTTCTACCCGGCGAACAAATCAGCGACGGTCAAGGAGTTGTTTGACGTGATCGACAACCCGCGTTCGCTTTCGACGCGTACAAGCAATCTTACGCTGGTGAGCAGCGCCGGGCGCGCCCCCCGGCTTCTGAGCGCTTTGGCGGAGCAAGATCAGTCGGCCGTTCGCGGGCGGGTTTCAGCACCAAGTCCCATGCCCGATGACGGCTCGCGTGCGCGGTGGAGGTTGGCGACGATTTTTCAGCACTTCTGCCCTGGAGCCCCGGCCACATACTACGGCGATGAGGTGGGAATGTACGGAGGATCGGGCGCCTTCGCGAGCGCCGCGATGTGGTGGAAGGACGGCTCGGACCATACGGTGCGTTCGCCGCACTACCGTGACGACTTTTTCGCTCTTGTCCAGTGGCTGCACCGCATGCGCGAGTGGTACGAGCCGCTACGCCGCGGCGAGTTCCGTCGGGTGCTTGCCGACGATGTAAACAAGACGCTCGCGTTTGCCAGGACGCTTCCCGGCAACGAGATCATTCTGGTGATGAATTATGGCGACAAGAAACAGAAGATAGAGCTTCCCGCGGGAAAGCCCGGCCAACTGGTGGCCGTGTTCAGCCCGCAAGTCCAGCCCGCGGAGCGCGGGACTTTGCCGACGCGAAAGACCGACGGTAAAGCGCCCGACGCCAAGACCGACAAAGTCGAAGCACTCGGCGTCGGAGGCAGCAGGCAATTCGTAAACCCCGAAGGGAAGGTCCGAATCTGGGTGGCGGCGATGTCCGTGCGCGTGGTGTTCGTCAACGACAAGGAGCCGCGACGTTAATGCTTACAACGCCAAGTTCTATGGTCGCGTGGTCGGTGTAGCGTCGGGGTTTATCCCCGGCGCAAATGCGCCACCCATGAAGGGCGACGCGACAATGGGCACCGCTGCGCGACGTCACCTCGTCCACACTTCGACGCGGGTGATGGAGTTGATGGGCACGTCGACGTTCACTAAGAACAGACTGGGATCGCCGAGACTCATGTTGATCTCGGCGGGGTAGACTACGCGATCACCGTTATCCGGCGTGAGAACTACGTTGATCGGAACAACGCCCGTAAAGTGATGCGCTCGCACCACAACCACTTGACTGGAAGACGATCCAAACGGAAGCAATACCGTCACGGGATCGGGCGTTCCCTCCGCGATGATCTGGCCGGCCGCCTGAACGATGTCGAGCCGGGGAACGACGTCTGGAAAAACGAACATCGTGGAACCAACGCTCGTTGTCGAGGAATTCGGCGAAAAGCTTAATTGAAGGGCGGTACGGTCAATGGAGTCGACCCGGATTCTGCCGAGGCCGCCTGCACTGCAGTTACCACCGTTGACCTGTATCAATCCGTTGCCGGCCACTACCGGAGCCAGTAGGCGGATCGCCCCGCCGCTACCCTCGTTAACCTGACATCCGTTTTGGCCGCCGTTCGCAAGGACACTGCCCGGACTCGGTATGTCGATGCGGGTGTTCGACGCGATGAGAATGGCCCCGCCCCCGCCCATGCCGCCGGTGCCGGGTTGGCCCGCGGTCCCGCCGCCGCCCGATCCGCCCAGCATGGGAATCAGCGACGGACTCCCGTACACGTGACCATTCGTCGGACGAGCTAAGAATGGCGGGGCAGCCGTGCCATAAGCAGCCAAGCCGGCCTGATCTGTGGCGGTTTGTCCGAGTCCCGCGCCGGGGCCATGTCCGGCACCGGGAGGTACTGTTCCAAAACCGGGCATCCCGCCGTCGAACCCGCCAGGCCCGCCCCGCCCTCCGACGGGGGGATTACTGGTGCCGACAGCGCCGCTTACGTCGATCGGTCCCCTCACGAGCACATTCCCGGTCGCCAGCAGGTAGACCGGTGTGTTCAGGGCGTTCCGGTTGAATTTGAGCGTGCCGTTCGTCCCAACCGTGACCGTTGTCGCATTGATAACGCCGTCCGGCGGGAGGTTCACCGTCAACGTCGCGTTATCCGCCACATTGAGAGGCCCAAAGCTCCCATCGCTTCCAAAGTCGAACAATTGAGCGCGAACGCTTGACGATCCGCCGGCCAATGCCAGCGCTACGGACACGAACATTAGTTGTTTGTGCATTTCAGTCTTTCCCTTTCAATCAACCTGGCGGAGCGTTGACTCGCTCCGCGCATCCAATCCCCTTTTCCACGCGTGCCGAAGAGGGCTCGCGTCGCATTCGCCTCCTCGCCTCCGTCTACGGTGGGTTAGCGAAGTCCACCGCCACTGGCGGCATTGCCACCGTGGTATTAGGTGGCAAGGCGTCAACTTCACCGACCCCGGGCAGCACGAGTGCTACCGGAGGCATGGCGAGCGTCACGTTCATCGCCAGGTCCAGATCACCAGCCCCAGGCAGCACGACGGCTACCGGAGGCATGGCGAGGGTTACGTTCATCGGCAGTCCGTTTAGATCACCCGCCCCCGGAAGGACCAGCGCGGTCGGTGGCCGCGAAATGGTGACGTTGGCCGGCGATCCGCTTGCATCACCTGGCCCCGGTAGAACCAGGGCGACCAACGGCAGAGCCGTAGTAACATTGCTCGGATTTCCGCTGGAATCGCCCAAACCGGGAAGGACCAGACTCGCCGGCGGACGGGCGGCCAAGGCCCCGAATAGCGAGACGCAAGCGAAATCGCTCGCGGGCACCGCACCAACGCTTGTGGCCTCGACGATCACCTCGGAAGCGGCATGCAAATCCGACGGAGACGGCGGCGAATAGAGGCCGTTGGCGTCGATCGTGCCGATACTCTCTCCGGGTTCACTGCCCGGCACGGGCCGCACAGACCAGTTGACGGACTGAGCGCCCGATTCAAGAACCACCGCGTCAAAATCCATGGTTTGCGAATAGGTTATCAACGCCCGACCGGGAAAGGCCGGGATGCGAGTGCGTAAGACGAAAGTTCGTCCCGCGAAGTCCCTCAGATCGACAACGCCGTTGCCGTCGAAATCGAACAGAGCACAATCAACACCGGGCGGCCCCGTGGCTGGATAACCAAAACATACCTGGAATCTCGAGAAGTCCTGGAGGTGAACGGCGGGAAAGACCAAAATGCGAGCGCGTAAGGCGAAAGTTCGTCCGGCGAAGTCCTTCAGATCTACAACGCCGTTCCCGTCGAAATCGAACAGGGCGCAATCGACACCGGGCGGCGCCGTGGCTGGATAACCAAAACAAAGCTGAAACTTGGAGAAGTCTTCTAAGTGAATGATGCCGCAACCGGCAACATTGTCGGGGCGAAGCGAGAACGCACTCTTTGCGTTATAGGAAAGCGCGCAGCCCAACACTCCGATCGCGACGCGCCTCGCGCGTGGTGACATCATTTTTTTCTTTCCTCCCGAACACGGTCAACGCTACCGGAAAGCTACCATGCTTGCAAGCCCGCGCTCATCCGCACAGACGAAGTGACGAAGTTGAGACGGACCGAAATGAGACCGTTGGGGGTCGATACGTTACGAGTCATAAAACAGCGGGCATGAAATGCAGGTCACTATGATTCGGCGGATACGGGTAACGTAGCCGTGCAATGGTAACGCGCGGACTGTCGATTTTGGCGACGGAGCATGGTATTCGCCGGAACCGCTGCGAGTTATCGCTCTTTGCTCCTCAGCGTGTCACCTTGAAGTAACGAAAATGGCGACAATCGTTGACCCTGATAGTTGAAATGCGCAAGATCGATTATAGAGGCAACGATTGCCGACGCCGATGCCGCGCTGGAGTCCGAATTGGGGGATGTCCGTAATGGGGGCTTTCAAGCAAGCGGTCATTGAAATGTTCCTGCTGGGTCTGCTGAGCGCCGGGCTCGCGTTCGGCGTCAACGCAGTGCGCAAAGACGGGCACATCAAGCCGACGAAAGATTATTTCGCCAAGGGCGTTCCAACAGCATCGGCGCCAGTCGCCAAGAGCCCGCATCAAGCCCCCCCCACGATGCCCTCGTCCCCGGGCGGGG
>Ga0209777_10005098_pt1 | contig 15257 bp, 11 predicted proteins | sample FrelakmetHBP12HB_FD_187147 | JGI IMG/M metagenome (GOLD analysis project Ga0209777, IMG submission 187147) | Freshwater lake sediment microbial communities from the University of Notre Dame, USA, for methane emissions studies -HBP12 HB (SPAdes)... | ecosystem: Environmental > Aquatic >... | reverse complement strand
TCTAATGCGGTTTCTAGGCGGGTCACCCAAAGTTTGGAACTGCACGATCAAGGGTAATCGCGCCAATAACGGCGGTGGGGCTATCTATGTTTATGGCATGGAGGTCTTTGCCGGCCACTTCGTAAACTGCGTGATCATGGAGAACTATTCCGGCCATGGCGGTGGCATGGGGGGAAAACAGCAGAATAACTCCCCGTGGTTCGTTAACTGCTACGTCCTCGGGAACGCCTCCGGCGACCACGGCGCCGCCTTTAGTTTCACCGACAATGGCGGATTGCGGTCGGAGCCCAAAATCATCAACTGCGTCATCGCCGGCAACAAGTCCGGTCCGCGTCCAGGAGGTCCGGGCGGGACTTCCGGGAGCGGCGGAGCAATCTATGTGAAGGGGGTTTACACCGTCACGATCACAAACTCGGTGATCGCCCACAACAGCGCGCTGGGGGGTGGAGTGTACTGGGCATCCCACGGCGGCGGTCTGTATATTGACTATGCTTACGAGACGTGGGCAAAAGCCGATATAAACAACACCATTATTTGGGGAAATCTCGCCGACCACGAAAGGCAGATGCACGTTGGAGGCTCGGCCAACTATGTCCACGTGAGGTACAGTAACGTGGAACGCTTCAACGTGGAATCCAACGTGAATCTCGACATTGGGGGCGATGGATGCAACCTCACAAACACGACATGTTTCGTCGGGGCTTGTGCCGACGATCACAGCGTGGAATGCGTAACAAATGCCGTTTGCACGGGACACAACCCACCATTAGGACTCTGCACCTACCAGGTGAACCTTGGGAACGTCGCCGCGCACGATCCCAAATTTGTGAATCCGGGTTGGGATCCAAACGGGCCGGACTACACGCCGGTCAATGATTATCTGCTGATGAAAGAGTCTCCGTGCATCGACGCGGGAGACAACAGGCTGGTACCCCTCGACAAGGTTGACCTGAATCAGGATGGTGACCTTACGGAGAAGATTCCGCTGGACTTGGGCCGGAGCATCCGGTTTATCAACTACCCGGAGAACGCGCAAGACCGCGGACAACCGGACACGAACTATCCGCTGATCACTGATATGGGCGCGTACGAATTTGAGGGGTGCATGACGTCTGCGGACTGCGCCGGGCAAGTGGCGACTTGCAAGGGAACGCCGGTTTGCACGGGAACCGCGACGGGCAACGTCTGTGGCACGCTGCGCGACGATTGCAACGTCGACACGGTGATAGACGCATGTATGGCAGATAATCCGACCAGCGCGGTGGTCCCGGATGTTGTGAACAAGTGCCGTTTCATCTCGTTTTCGGTTCCCTATGTGGGCTCCGCCGCGATTAAGGTTCGCTTGAACCTTCTTCATCACCCCAATCCGCCTTACGAAGGAGTGACCGGAACTTCGTTTGCGGCACTCGAGGGCCAGGATCGTTGGGTCGGGCCGCCCGTGCAATACTTCGAGTCGGCCTCCAGCGCCGTGACGTTTCGTGCGTCGAAATTACAGTGTACGCCTCACTACCAGGTTTGGGGCACTGAAACGTTGCACGTGACTGGCGGCGCAATCGTCCCAAGTTCCGAATACATGGTTGAAGTGAAGCCTCAAGATGGAACAGCGTGTTCGCCTTGGGTCGCTCTGCGGACGACGCGTTGGGGTGACGTAGAAACGCCATATAATCCACCGGCTGCCGCCCAGCAACCTGATACCTCGGATATTTCGGCGCTGGTTAACAAGTTCAAGAGCGCATTGGGTGCGCCCATCAAGGCCAGGGTGCTTCTTGCCGGCCAAGATGACGTCGATCTTAGTTCTGACCTTAGTTTCCATGAGATTTCGGCTTGCGTGGACGCGTTTAAGGGGATGCCTTATCCATCCGGCAACAACATCGCGGGCTGTCCATGACTCATAGCAATCATAGGAGTGCAATGAAATGAAGACGTTTTCCAGATCCGGAATCTTTGTGTTGGTCGCCTCTCTTGCGATGGATATGCTGTGCGCCTCACCCGCCTATTGTGCAATCCGCTACGCCAAGTCCGACGGCGCCACGGCGGGTGACTGTAACACCTGGGCCAACGCCTGCACGCTAGAGCGGGCGAAGTCCAGGCCCAATACAGATCAGGTGTGGGTCAAGTCGGGAACCTACGGTCCGCTCGCACTCCAAAACGGAGTGAAGATTATCGGCGGGTTCGCCGGCACAGAAACTTTGGCTTCGCAGAGCAATCCCGCCGTGAACGTCACAACCATTTCCGGCAACGACGCTGAGCAGTGCGTGTTCAGCAACGGCGACGGCCCGACAACCATGCTGCGCGGGTTCCGCATCGCCAACTGCCACGCGGGCAACGACTGGGACGGCGGCGGCGGACTGGTGCTGACCAGCAGCAGTGCTCTATTCGTGCGGTGCGTGTTCGAGAACAACACAGCCATGCGTTTCGGGGCGGCCGTCTCCATTCACGGCACGGGCTCGCCGCAGTTCATCAACTGCGATTTTCACAACAACGGAAGCGGCTCGGCGGGTTCCGCCCAGGACAACAACGTTGAACCCCTGGCTGGCGGCGCGGTGTTCCTGCACAGCGGTTCGCCGAGCTTCGTCAATTGTCTATTCTATGGAAACAAGGCCGGGGAGGGCGCGGGAATTGCAATCGCTTCCGGGTCGCCATCCTTCGTCAATTGCACGTTCACCACCAACTATGCCAAGATCGGGTATGGGGGCGCGATCAACGACAAGTGGGCCAAGGGTAGCCTGCGTAATTGCATTCTGTGGGACAACACGGCCATCAAAGGCGGCGGCGAAGTTTTCAACGCACCGACACAGGCTACGCCCATCACGTACAGCGACGTAAAGGGCGGTTGGTCCGGGACTGGGAACATTAACTCGGATCCTGTCTTTGTCAGCGCACATTATAATAATTACCAGCTTCAGTGCGATTCGCCATGCCGAGACGCTGGTATCAACTCATCTCCCTCGTTGCCGGACGATATAGGCGACCTCGACTGGGACACGGTGACTTCGGAGCCTATCCCCAAGGACTTGGCATTCTCCAGCCGCGTCGTTTCGTCGGTTGTGGAAATGGGCGCGTACGAACTGCAATACTGCGCCGAGTGATTGCGCGAGCGTATTTCTGAGGTGATGGTAATCAGGGACGGTCACCTACTTATGCTGCGCCTAGTGCGTCCCGGCCGGCCCACGACCAATTTCGTTTCGCCTCGCGCCATGCGTCCTTGCCCTCTACAACTCGTAATCCCTTCAACCCTTGAACTCTTGAGCCCTTGGACTCTTGAACCATAGTCACCGCCCGACTATTTGTCCGGCGAAGTCGGATAGGTCCACGCTCCTCCACCCTGCACCGCTTACAGGACCCTCTACCCGGAAATGCCGCTCCGCTCCGCTCGACGACCGCCCTCGATTCCGCCATAATTACTTGCTTGCTGGCGTAGCGTCGCCCTTCATAGGCGGCGTATCCGAGCCGGGAGCGTCAGCGCCCGGTGCAGCATCGGGGTTTATTCCCGGTGCCCCCTCTCCCTAAGGGAGAGGGTCGGCGTGAGGCCGGGTGGCCCAGGTTCAGCCGTATCGAACCTGGGGCCATGATTCGCATTCATAATTTACAACCCGACCCGCTTGCTTCGTGAACTTCCTGACCACTACCTCCCCGCCGGACAGCTCCGGCGCCTGGCCGCCGCCGTCGCGCCGTAACTGCGAGCGTATGTGCAATGCCCCCCCCTTGGCGGAGAGGGTTGGGTTCGGCGGTTTCACGACGGGCTTTTATGGATTCCGTGTCGTCAATCGAAACGTGAACGTACCCACCAGAGTATCGCCGTTCAGGCGCGACGAGAAAATCAACCGGTAGGTGCCCTCCGTCGGAAGTGCCTCCTCCCGCGTCGCAAACGACGATCCGTCGAAGTAAAGCGTCTTGCCCGTGCCGAGCAAGCCGCCGTCCGGCCCGATCAGCGTATACTCGATCTGGCTCACGCCGGACGACGCCACCCCTTCAATGACCGCGATCTGCCCGGCGCTTCAGTGCCTGGAATGCGACCAAATGCAACAACAGCCTTAACCAAATGAGCGTCGTTTATGAGTTCACGACAGTCCAAAAATATTTTTCGCGATTTTAGAGTTGCAACAAACGAGGAAATCGTTATAATGCGCGCGCTTTGCGGGTCTTTAAAGTGCGTCTTTCTCACGGAGCAAGCCATGCGCCGAATCACGGTGGAGACGTTTCTTCCTTTTCTCCTGCTGTATTCAGGGATGCCCGTCTGCGGAAGTGTGGTCTATGTTGATCCAAGCGCGACGGGCCAGGTCCTCGATGGTTCGAGTTGGCGTGATGCTTATCTGACGCTACAGCCCGCGCTGAGCGCTGCTGCCATACCAAACAGCGGGATTACAGAGATTCGCGTTGCGGATGGGATATTTGTCCCCGATACGCGAAGTGACGCTAATGACGATCTGTCCAAAACCTTCACCCTGCCAAACGGTGTCGCACTCATGGGTGGGTACGCAGGGTGTGGTGCACCGGACCCCGATGCGCGGGTTCTGGGATCGTCGGTGTTAAGCGGCGATGTTGAGAGGGATGATAACTGCACTTACACGTCGGGCAGCAATTGCTGTGTGGCGCACAGCCAACCCATCGGTGGTTGTTCTCCCGACACCCCGGACTGCTGCGAGGATCCGGATTGCACCTATCGAGTTTGCCACAGCGGATTTCCAAACGCCGCCGGGTGTTGCCAAAATATATGGTCCCAGAGTTGCGTCGATTGGGCTGTGCATCTCTGTGCCTGCTTATGCGCATCCGGCGACTTAGAGGACAATGTCTATCACGTCGTGACCGCCTCCGGGCGCGGCGCCTCGGCGGTTCTCGACGGATTTACTATTTCCGGCGGACACGCCTTCTACCCAGGAGACCAGGCCGACCCAAGACACCTTGGCGCCGGACTTTACGCAGTTGCCGGCAGCCCAACGATTCGCAACTGTACGTTTCAAAAGAACGCTTCCAAGGGCTATGGCGGCGCGGTCTACATCGAGAACGGGTCCCCCGTATTCAGCAACTGCGTTTTTGCGGAAAACCAGACCTCCGCGCGCGGCGGCGCGGTCTTTTTGCTTAACGCCACGTCGGCCCCGACGACCAGTATTGTCAATAGCGTGTTTCAAAATAACGGGGCCAGCGGATCTGGTGGGGCCATCGCCGTTGACAACAGCGTGATTAGCCTCAGTGATTGCCAGTTTCTTTCTAACGGAGGTTACGTGAAGCACGGCGGCGCTGCCCGATTCGACGGCACCTCAACCACCGCGAGCCTGATAGGATGTGTTTTCGACTCAAACAGCTCGGCCCAAGACGGCGGGGCGGTTTCCATCAGTGCGAGTTCCGTGACCGTGAGGTCGAGCGAATTTTACTCGAACTCTTCGACCTACGGCGGCGCTCTGTACATCGACGGGGATGGAACAGCGTCCATCACCGACAATAGTTATTTCCAAGGTAATCACGTGACGGGCAGAGGAGGGGCGGTTCACGACCAGGGCGCTTCGCTAGACATCCAGGGCGGAGAATTGATAGGCAATTGGGTGGACGGGGAAGGGCGAGGAGGCGCCTTGTACACCGAGAACGGCGTTCTTTCTGCGGCAGGAGCAACGTTCGAAGAAAACTACGCATTTGACGGAGGCGCAATCTGGTCCGATAAAACAACGGCGGCCACCATCAGCGACTGCACGATACGCAACAACGGCGCTCCGCTTGGCCAACCGACGATTACCGTTAGCGGAGGCGGCGTTTATATCGGAAGCGGGCTCGGTCAGACCCTTAAGCGCTGTAGGATCCTCAATAACAAGGCTCGTCGTTTCGGCGGTGGGGTTTATGCGAGTAACGTAGTCAATTCTACTCTGCTTTTCGATAATCTTCTGATTGCTGGGAACGTGGCAGAAGGCATCGAGGCTCAACACGGATTCGGGGGCGGGATTCACGTTGCTTAGGGCGGGACGTTGCAGCTTACCAATTGCACCGTTGCGGACAACAACGTAACCGGCGAAGGTGGCGGCCTTTGGATTGATCCAAACTCACAATATTTGGCATCCGTGCTCATTCAGAATTCGATCTTCTGGGGGAACAGGCTCCGCGGAGAACTGCTTGCCGGTTCGCAACTGGGCGTGGCCGGACCCACGAGGGTGCGCTTCAGCGACGTGGAGGGCGGCGAGCCTTATACGACCACGGCGAACAGCAAGCTGCTCTGGGAGCTTTCCAACCGCAACGAGGACCCGTTATTCGAGGACGCCGCCCAAGGCGACTATAGGCTCAAAACAGGTCCGGTCGCGTCCCCTTGCATCGACAAAGGCGACAATGGGGTCGTGGAGAGCAACAGCGACGCCGAGGGAAACGCACGCATCCGCAATTGCAAGGTAGATTTGGGAGCAATCGAGTCCCAACCCACGCCCCTGCAACCCCCGTCCCCCGAAGCGCCTACAATAGTGAAGAGCCGTTTCATTTCCTTTGTGCCCGGCAATGCCGGGGTGCAGACGGCCATTCGCGTGAAGCTCGTTTCGATGCATCATGTGGTTCCGCCTTACACGGGTGGTCCGTCCATTCCCTTCACCCCCTTCGAGGGCCAGGTCCGCTGGGTGGGGCCGCCGACGCAGTATGTTGAATCCGCTTCCAGCGGGATCCCGTTTTATGCGTCGTTCTTGCAGTGCGCGCCGGAGTATCGTGACTGGAGCACGGTGGGGTTGCTACACGTAACCGGGGACGCGGTCGTTCCCAGTTCGCAGTACGAGGTCCAGACGCTGCCGAGCGAGTCCGCGGCCTGTGGGGATTTGCTTGAACGCATGTTATCCGAGCCGCTGGTTTTGACCACCGGACGCTGGGGCGATATCGCCAATCCGTTCAATCCGCCGAGTCCGGACCCGCAGCCGGACACCAGCGACATCTCCGCGTTGGTGGACAAGTTCAAGAGCTCGCTGGGCGCTCCGATCAAGGCCCGGGCGCTGTTGGCGGACAATAACGTCGAGATCGCGTCGGATTTCAACTTCACGCACATCTCGATGTGCGTGGACGCGTTCAAGGGTTTGCCGTACCCGTACAAGCCCGGCAAATGCGGCGGCGATGCCGCCAAGTCATGTGTGACCGCGGCGGACTGTGCCTCGCAGTCCGTGGCCGGACCTTGCTGGTCGTGTCCCTGCATTGACGAAGCGAACATCAGTGCGGACATCAACGGCGACGGCTACATCGACGCCACCGATGAGGCCCTTGAGGAAACGACTCCCCTTTACTTTGTCGTCAACTCCGACGACGACAACGGCAACGGAATCGAGGACTATCTCGACGACGGACCAGCGTTTTTCGAGGACGATCTTGTGGAGCTTCGCCTTTCAGCCAAGTGCCCGCCGCTGGATCTGGGGAACGCCTGGTGGGAGATTCGGTGGGATGAGCCGGATCCAAACAACCCGGCGCTGAAGGTGTGGACAAGCTACGATAAATCCAACGGCCAAGGCGGCCCGGGAACGCCGATCGCAAACGGTGAACCGAACTTCTCCTGGCCGCCGCCGCGGTCGGTTTGGCTCGAGGCGCTACATTCCTCTGGCGAAACTCAGCTAACCTTGACAATTACCGACAACACTGTCTCTCCCACCGCCGCAGCACAAGGAACAAAGACGAGTACCCTAACTGTTACGGCACCATGCACCCCCGCTCCGTCACCGGGATATCGGTATTGGATTGGCGCCGTGGAATCGGCGAACAATATTACTGGAGTTTCTGCCAATATCACATCATCTTGGTGGCTCCTTGATCCGCTATGTGGCTCTCCCATGTCCACAAGTGAGGCGCTTAGCTGCATTTGGGTCGATATCGGCGCAAATAACGGGGATACTGAAATTTGGGTCCAGATGGGAACTGGTCGGGAGCGTCGTGAAGGATCGCCCTACGAGACGATAGATTGCTACGTCGAGGCCAGATATGGGCCGGGAGACAACGACATACATACTTTCAAACCCCCCATGTCCTTGAGCGGCGAACATGAGTACACAATAATACAGATCATACCTGCGCTGGGCTACTGGCAGTTCTATCTTGATTCTCTTCCATTCGACGACTTTCGTCATGACACCTGGATAAACCGTGGCGGGGAGCGAGCTGAATGGAACGCTGAAATCGAGAATTTGGAAGACCATCTTTGCGGTACTTCCAGCCAGCCATGCATATTTAGCGATTGCCGTTACGCGGTGAACTGGGGCAGCGGTATCCAGACCGATTTAGCACCAAGCGACATATCGCTTCATCCCGATTTCCCGTTCTGGGAAATTGAGTGGGGTTACGAGTGGTTAAGTGGAACGTCGTTTATGGTATGGGACAACCGTCCCTATTCGCGAGTCGGGAAGTAATAACGGAGGTACGTCCGTGAGTACAAACAGGACTTCTGTATGTGCATGTATATTCTTGATTACTTTGACTTGGTTCCATTCCGGTTACGGCTCATACGCGCTTGCTCAAAACAGTCAACCTGTCGATGGCGCCGCGCGGAAGCCTGAGGTCACTGCAGAGGAACGTGCGAAGTGGAGGATACCGACCGAGCCACAGTCGGATCAAACTGCAGCCCGTGTATTAGGGATTGCTCAGGGAGCCATTACCGCCCGGACAGTAGACTTGGTGTCTTTGGAGAAGTCTTCCATTCCATATCTGGCAGCGCAGGTGGTCAAGAAGGCGTTATGGCGCGTTGAATTAAAGGGACCTGGACTGCAACTCGCATCGTCACCGCCTGGCTTTCAGGACCGATACGAGCGCACGTGGGATATTTATTTGGATCCCGTGGCAGGAAACCTGGTAAGGATCGAGACGCAGTGGCCGAGCGGTCAGCCCAGAATGGAGGATGAGCTCGATGCAGACCAGGCTGCTGCACAGATGTCGGCGTCAGGGAATGAAAAGTATTGGAGCTTCCCGGCTGAAGCTCCACAGATAACCCTCATCGACGCGCTGGATGCAATGCAGCGAGGTGGAGGGAATCCGCTGATAGCGAAGCAAATTATTGCGGACTACGTTCTGTGGTCTCGCTTTGGGGAGAGGTGGCAGGCTGCGCGCCCCGTGTGGGCTGTTACGTTGCGCGGAGTGCCGCCGCCGCGTCGGCGGGGGACGACAAACAAACGTGATAGTTCGGAGCGTTATGTTGTCGATGCGAAAACTGGCGAGCTGTTGTGTGTTACCAATGTGCCTCATCGGGATAGCTTCACTCGGCCGCCGGTTCCTGAACCCTGAGAGGCGGTGGGGGAGACGGTTGAATGGCGACTTGCCTTACGTTGGGATTGGCGTAGGCGCACCAGCGGGCAGGGTGTGGGATTTGTTGGGACGCTTCTTCGCTCACCGACGGATTAGTGACGTCGCTGGGAAAAGTGAACGAAGAATTGGTGAGCCGCTGCGGCGGCTATTGTGTGAAGTTGATTTAGATGCACAACTCGTTCCGCCTTACACGGGTGGGCCGTCCATTCCCTTCGCCCCCTTCGAGGGCCAGGTCCGCTGGGTGGGTCCGGCGACTTATGATATCAAACGTGTGCGCGTATGTTGCATGACGTATGAGGCGGGATGTATTGGTTTCCAAGTGAGGCTGCGAGACCCTTCCTGTTGTTTCTTGAAAGGAGACACTTCTATGATTGCTCGGCGCTGGTCGTACGGCATTTGCGGCGTGATAATCCTGCTATCGTTCGATTCGGCATTTGGCGCAGTCTTGCGCGTATCGACCACAGGTACTGGTAACGGAAGTACCTGGGGAGCGCCCTGTAGCCTGGATTACGCCTTGGCCAACGCCGTAGCGGGAGATTCGATCTGGGTCAGAGCGGGCACCTATCACCGGGGAGCCGTTGGCCCGGTCCTGTTGGAAATGGGCGTGACGATCATCGGTGGGTTTGCAGGAACGGAGATGGCGGCCTCCCAAAGCAATCCGGCCGCGAATGTGACCACGATCGACGGCGATAATGTGGGGCGCGCCGTCGAAAGCTACAATGATTACGATCCTAATGACCCTGCGAATGTTCCGCTTCTCCGCGGGTTCACCATCGCCAACGGTTATCGGCCTGAACAGGGTGTAAGCGGGGAAGGGGGCGGAGGAATGCTCCTGGACCACAGTCGTGCCCTTATCGTTCAATGCCAATTTGTGAACAATCATGCGTTGTGGACCGGAGCGGCGGTGACCATCAGTGGCGAAAGCGCGCCCTGGTTCGTGAACTGTACCTTTCGAGACAATGGCAGCGGAACGCCCGGCCCTGCCCGTGATGTGACCGCCAGGCCTTATGCCGGCGGCGCCGTCTATGTGTGGGCTGGAGCGCCCACGTTTGTGAACTCCCTGTTCTACAACAATGTGGCAGCGGAAGCCGGGGCGCTTGAACTCTCGCCCTATTATGCTTCCTTCACTTTTGTCAATTGCACCTTCGTAAAGAACAGAACTAAGATTACCTATGGTGCTGCGGTCCTCGATTTGGAGGGACACGGAAACGCCCGCAATTGCATATTCTGGGATAACACTGTTCCTCCTGGCCAACCTACCGGCCCGATCTTTAGCGCGCCATGGAGCCAGACAACCGTTAGGTACAGCGACGTGCAGGGCGGGTGGCCGGGAACCGGAAACATCAATACTAATCCGCTCTTCGTCAATTCGGGTGCCAACAACTACAGGCTTCAATCGACTTCGCCCTGCAAGGATACAGGGATCAGCATGAGCCCGGCGCTTGCCGATGACCTGGGCGACCTCGATTGGGATGCACTAACCAGCGAGCCGACCCCCCAGGACCTGGACCGCAACCAGCGCAGGGTCGGCATCTTTGTCGACATGGGCGCGTTCGAAAATCAGAACCTGTTGGCAAGTTGCAATGCGAGTTCTGATTGCATGTCCGGCCGCGTATGCTGCTCAAATATTTGCGAGGCGTGCTGCACGGACTCGAATTGCCAAACGAGCCCCTATCTTCATTGCAAGACTGGTGGGGCGAACGCCTGCGTGGAATGTTTGGACGACAGCCACTGCACTGGCGGCAAGAAGTGCTGTGATGATGGGTGCTACTTGTGGTGCGCTGACTGATAGTTGCGCGAACAACTGGCCGGTGTCTGATCTCTGAAATCGTCGATTGTCGGCCGGCCATGTGTGCCACTGCTCTTGAGCAGTGGGCTTATGGATTCCGTGTCGTCAACCGAAACGTAAACGTGCCCACCAGAGTATCGCCGTTCAGGCGCAACGAGAAGATCAACCGGTAGGTGCCCTCCGTCGGAAGTGCCTCCTCCCGCGTCGCAAACGACGATCCGTCGAAGTAAAGCGTCTTGCCTGTGCTCAGCGTGCTCCCGTCCGGCCCGATCAGCGTATACTCGATCTGGCTCACGCCGGACGACGCCACCCCTTCAATGACCGCGATCTGCCCGGCCCCGCCCACGAACGTGTAGGCCGCGGTCGCACCGACCTCGTCGAGCGCAACCGTCGTATCCGTCCCCGGATCAATCGGCTTGGCCTTGGCCGCCGCCGCCCGGCTGATTACCAGCTCGTAATCCGCGAATTGCCCGGCAAACGGCGACAATACGACCCGGTGCAGACCGTCCTGCGACAGCTCGAACGCCTCGTCGCCCGTCCCCGGAGTCTCCTGCACAAAGTCCACGCGCGTCGCCGCCGCCCCGTCCGGCTCCAAAAGCGAAAACGCGAACAAGGCTCCGCTCGGATCGCAGCACTTCCGCTCGACTACCACGCGGTCCCCTGCGCTCCCGTCGAAGAGGATCGCCGCCGCCCGCGTGTTCACGTCGAATGCCCCGCTTACCGGTCCGGCAAAGTCGAACAACCCATCCATCGCCGTTCCCGACAGGGCGTAGGTCGCCGTACCCCCCCCGCGCAAGTCCGTCCCCAGCACGAGATACGAAAACGATTCCGCATCTGACAGGTTCACCACCTCAAACCCACCATCGCGGGCGAGCTGAACCGCACCGGCCCCGGCCAGCCCCGCCAGGGCCGCCCCGTCGGACTCAAACGCCGCGTGAAATCCGTGCCGGGCCTCGACCTTTAAGGTCCAGCGGTGAACCGGCGAATTCTCGGTCAGCGTCCCGGACTGCGGCTCGGCCTCCGGCAGGGCGCGCTCGGCAATGTGCCCCGCCAGCGCCAATTGGTACGGGGGCCGCATCGTGGAAAACAACTGCGTCTCCCGAAACGGAACACTGCCCAACCCGCGTTTCTCGTCAATTGCGACGACGGCGCACTCCTCGTGCAACCGGCCCGAGGCTTCGCCCAGGCGGGCCCCCGCGAAGCCGCCCGAAACGGCTCCAACGCTCGTGGCCCCGCGATCGGTGCACACGCGTTGCAACAGCGCCCCCGCGTCATCCCCCGCCGGAACGCTCACCGCCCCCACCAGCTCCCGCGCCGCCCCCTCGACGCCCCCCAGCGCACCCACGAGTTCATCGAACGCGTCCGCCGGAGAAGCGAAAGATACAAAGTCCCGGTACGCCCCGTCGAACTCCGCTGCCGCCCCCGTGAACCCCGCCCTCTCCCCACTCGTGGGGGCCTCGCCCGAAGCGTAGAACGGCTGTAAAGATTCAAGAGCGGCGCTGAGCCGATCAAAGCGTGACGCGAACCTGGCCACGTTGTCCTGAGCCTTCGCCAAGTGCGTTTCGAGTTCCTTTTCGGCCCGGGTGAGTACCCCGGCCCCGCTCTTCGGATCGCACGCCGCCGCGGCGGCACAAGCGGCCCGCGCCTGCGTCGCGCTCAGCGAAACGGCGTCCCAATCAGTCAAGTCCCGATAGAGCGTTTGGGATTTGCGAACACTGTCCACCGCGAGCGGATACATGTCAGTGGTGATGCGGATGATGTCGCCGACCGTGGCCCGCGTCGCCCGGGGCGCAGGTGAGACCGCGCGCAGGGCGGCGTCGAACCGGCCGAACAAGGTCTGCGAACCGGCAATGGCCGGGGCGGGCAGGGCCGTCACGGCATCGAGGGTCCGGGCCGCCGCGGCCAGGCAGGCGCGGGCATCCTCTTCATTGTCCGCATCCGGGCAGGGCTCGCGCAGTTCGAGTTGCAGGCCGGTGAGCAGGTGGTAGCCGCTGGTGCGGATGCCGCCCGCAACGGTGACGAAGGAATCGCCTTTGCGCTGGGCGAGGCCGTCGCCGACGAAATCGCCCCGCTTTCCGTCGAGGGTCCAGAGCGTGTTGTAGGACAACCGGCCCGCGGGAGTGTCATCGGCCGGCACGGTCAGCTTCGCCGCGACGGGGAACTCGATGGCGATCGGCTGAATGGTCAGCACCGTGCGGGCCGAGTCGAAGCGCGCGGGCAAGGCCAGGGGCGTGCGGTCCGCGGCCACGGTGACGATGGCGATTTCGCCTTCATAAGACTCGCCGTCCAGCCGGGCGGCGCCGGGGGGGATTTCCAGTTCGACGCCCTCCGCGCTCATCACCGTAGTGACAGCGTCCGGCACTACGGTTCGCCGGGCGGTGAGGGGAATAAAGGGGAGGTAGATCGGCCGCTCGATGGCCAGGACCTGTTCTTCGTTCAGGGAGAGGGTGGTGGCGAATTGTCCGTAGGCACCGTCGCCGGATTTGGCGGTCGTGCCGTCAACGATGAAAGGTTGAGGTCCGGCCTGAACGGTGGTCAGGGTGAAGGAGCCGTCCACGTTGGAGAAGGCGACGGCGTCGCCCAGCGAGAGCTTCACTCCGCCTAGTGGAAGCGGGGTTTCGCCTTCGGCGGACTTTACGAATCCGCTGACGGTGGCCGTACCCGAACCGGGATGATCGGCGAAGGGGTCTTCGGCGGGCGGCTGCGACGGAGTAATCGTGCAGCCCGACAAGAGCAAGACGGAACTCGAAGCGACAGCAACAAGCGCAAGACGCCGCAAGTGACGAGACGAGGAAGTGTCCACGGTAAGCCTCCATGCCTTGTCGCGGCCTGTGGCCGCGACCAAACGTCCAAACATCAAAACGTCAAAACGACAAAAAGTCAAAAAACGCCGAAACCCCGGCGCGCCGGGACCTCCGCTGCGCTTCGGCGTCGAAAAGTCACAAAATGCAAACGCCGAAAAGCCGAAAAGTCAAAACGACAAAAAGTCGAAATCCCGGCGCGCCGGGACCTCCGCTGCGCTTCGGCGTCAAAAAGTCACAAAATGCAAACGCCGAAAAGCCGAAAAGTCAAAACGACAAAAAGTCGAAATCCCGGCGCGCCGGGACCTCCGCTGCGCTTCGGCGTCAAAAAGTCAAAACGCCGAAAAGGCCAAAAGTCCAAACACCGATGCGGAAGCGCCGATTCCGCCTGGAAACACAGCCGAGGAATCTTCGCGAGTTGCGAAGAAGCCAGAAGCTGGGAGCACGTAATGTCTGTTCGACGGGAATGTTGTATCCGGGCCGGTGCGGTCGTGCAATGAGAAAGTACGTGGCGCAGATCGGATTTGAGTGGGAGTTGTTAATCCGGCCCGCCGCCCCCCTTTGACTGGTACTCGTAGGCACCCATGTCGATCAGAATCGCCTGTACCCGCGTCTGGCCCGCCAGGTCAAGCGGAGTCGGCTCGGTGGTGATCGTGTCCCAGTCAAGGTCGCCCACATCTTGGGGAAGCGGAGTCACTGCGCCCGCCTCTTTGCAAGGAGAGGTCGCTTGCAGCGTGTAATCGTCGTTCGCCGGATCGGTGAAAAGCGGATCGGAGTCGATGTTTCCATGGCCCGCCCAGCTCTCTTTAATGTTACTGTAGGTTATGGGAGTGGGTTGGCGGTTCGGAATGTTCGCCTGCGGTGGGGCATTGAAAACCTCCCCACCACCCGTATCGCCGTATTGTCCCGCACGATGCAGTTACGCAGATTCGTTTTGGACCACTTGTCGTTGAGCGCACCTCCATAACCGATCATGGCATGGTTCTTCGCAAATGTGCAATTGACAAAGGTGGGCACGCCGCTGCCGTTTGCGACGGCGGCTCCTTCACCGGCCTTGTTGTTGTAGAATAGACAATTAACGAACGTGGGCGTTCCACTCTTCAAGAAGATAGCCCAGCCCGCCAGCGGTTTGGCATTTCTGTCCGGAGTGCTCGCCACAATCGCAGTTCCATTGTCGTGAAAGACACAGTTGATGGTCGGGTGGCCCAGGTTCGGCCGTATCGAACCTGGGGCCATGATTCTTCTTCTGCAACCAGCATCGTGCCACACTAAAATTCCCATTCTATGCCAACGCGCCTCCACCGTTAGCGTTCGCGCACAAATAACCTAAATGATTCTCTCATGAGGTGTGATCGTATAGTTCCATTCCCCGTGGAACTTCGCGGGGGTTAAGCGCACGTTGGCCATTTGTTCCGGGGTCACCTTTTCTTTCA
>Ga0209777_10005097_pt1 | contig 15265 bp, 31 predicted proteins | sample FrelakmetHBP12HB_FD_187147 | JGI IMG/M metagenome (GOLD analysis project Ga0209777, IMG submission 187147) | Freshwater lake sediment microbial communities from the University of Notre Dame, USA, for methane emissions studies -HBP12 HB (SPAdes)... | ecosystem: Environmental > Aquatic >... | reverse complement strand
TATCTTCTCTCTACTATTTCAAAAGAATCTGTAGAGCAGGCTGTTGTCAATCAGCCAATCGTATCAGTGAGGGAAATTAGTTCCAGCTAGATACAAGCCATGGAGCTAGTCTCCATGGTCATTGACATTTTAATTCACCAGAAATTATTTTTCTATGTACAGTATCGGAAACTTTTTTTCTAATTTCTGGTCGTTTCATACTCCTATTATATCATCAAAACTAGTTAATTCTTTTGCTTTTTTTAAACCATTGTTCTTTATATACACTTCATGCTCAGGTGTTAGTGATAAAATTCTACCATTATCTAATTCAATATCTATCATTTCTCCATTATAATATCGTTTATATAATTCAACAACTTTTTGAACTATTTGTCGATTTGAACTTAAATCATAACCTATAACCTCATCCCCTTTTTGTATTTGTTCTATTTGTTTTACTCCACTGGGTGTATTAATATATGTTCCTTTAGGAGAACAAAATGGGCATGAATTTTTACAACCATTAATTGATATTTCTATATCTAAAATTTCAGGACCAATTGGAGAAAACTTTGGATCATCATCTGTTGTTTTTCCCCAACGCATAAAAAATCCAACTTTATAATCTTGTATAGCTTTCTTTAAAAATATGAAATTATAATCTTCACCAAGACATACTTTCGCATCTTGATTATCTAAAATTAAATAAAATTTATGATTAATTTGATATTTATAGAAATCTAACTTTATTCCTTTTTTCTGATTAGCCATCATCTGGACAATCAGATCTAATTGAGGCATAAATGAAATACCTTCAACCATTTTTTGAAGACTAAATTTAGTCAATGATATTCTCCTTATTTAATTCTTAACGTTTGTTTGCATAATTTTACTTCTTTAGGATCACCAGTATTTTTTCCAATGTCGTCAGATAACTTAACAGCTGGTACCCACTCATTATTAATCAAAACATAACTTAATTTAATGACCATGTTTAAAGGAATAATTCCAATATTATTGGTTATAAATGTACCAATTCCGTATTTGAATTGTGGAAGTTTTATTTCCTTATTTATTAGTTTTACATTATCAATTTCAAGAACCTTTTCAATATTTAAAGCATCGGAAAATACTATTGATTTTGATGATGGATCTATTCTTAAATCCACATAATGCTGAACTACCTTCCATAAGAAATTAATTGGGTTCCCGCTATCTTGTCTCGTTGCATCAAATAATTTTGCGTATAAAGTTTTGAAATCTCGCAAAAATACTTCTGTCGTAAATGTATCCGGTAATACTACTCCAAGATCACCTTGAAACACATCAACCCAATTATGTAATGTTTGAATTGTTGCTGATTGATATCCATATTTCGCACCCATAAACATAAACAGTTCATGAGCCATAGTTCCTATTGGTTCAAGATTATATTTCATAGCAAAATGAAGATTGCTTGTTCCTATTAAAGGAGATGGTTTTCGTTCTAAGAAATCAGAAAGAACTTCATCATGGTTCTGATATGAAAATCTTCGACGAGTTCCAAAATCAGAAAAGCTAATGCCTCTTTTCATAAATTTATTATATTTTTCAATAACTATTTTTTTTCTATTAAATCTATCTAGTTTGGGAATCTGACCAGTCATTTTAAAATAAAGTTCAGAAATTAAAAACATTAATACAACTTCCCATAGAATTGTACGATACCAATATCCCTCAATAGATAAATGTAAAGTGTGTTCTGTTTGTGTAATATAAACTTCTTCTGGATCGAATCTATATCCTTGTAAAAAATCAATATATGCGGAACTTAAATATTTGCATTTATCGCACAAGAAGAGTTTTTCTTCCCTGGTTAAAATTACAGTTCTCGCATATTCTTCTACTGTCTTTTTTAATTCTTTCGCAAAATCAACAGGAAACTTTATACCCCCGCGGTCATGAAATTTATACCTAACAATCTCACGAGGAAATTTTAATAAAACAAAATACTGCATTGTAAATTTATATAGATCGTTATCTAAAAAATACATCAACTCCTCCTTTTTAAATTACATTTTTAAATTCAGAAATCACTTGATCTTTATTATTTTTCCAACTCCATTCAGAAATCACAAAAACTTTCAATCCTATTGAAAAAGATCTAAAACAACAATTTAATTATGTTTATCAAAAATATGGAAAAGATTTAAAATCATTATACGATAAATCTAATATGGTAGCCTCGGAGGAATTCGAATCCCCAACTTCGACGATGTAAACGTCGCACTCTGACCATTGAGTTACGAGGCCATTAAATCTATATACTCTTTACTTCTAACGTATTATTATTTCCAAATGAACTTTCTAATTTCGCTCCAGATTTAATAGCAATCTCATTTGCTAATTTACTAGCTCGTTCTTGACTTCTTTCTAGTGCTTGAGCAGCTCTTTGTTTAAAGTCTTCACTTGGAGCTTCCATTACAACTTGACCTGATTTACCTGATTGAACGGATACACTAGGACCAAATTTTTCTTTTATTTCTTCTACAGGAACACCATCCATCTTAGCTAAAGCTCTCATAGCTTTTTCTTGATATCCTTGATCAGATGGTGTATTTTTATCCATTGGATTTACTTGCTTAGATTCAGTTCGAACTATTGTTTGAGTAGTTTTTCCTTCAGGTTTAATCTGAGTAACTTTTACTCTTTCAATTTTTTGAACTGGGGCTTGATTAAATTCATCTGGATTGATTATAAATGATAATCTTTTACCACTTGCAAATATTAATTCAGCTACCGTTCTTTCAGGATTAGCTGTTAATTTAACTACTTCATCACCTTTTGCAGGTATATTCTTTTTCGAAACTATAATATTCATAAAAAATATCTCCTCATAATTATTTACTTATTTGTTCTAATTCTTAAAAATCAGAACTTTAATTACAGGGGCAATTTTTAAAGTTCTGTTCAATCTGATCCATTGCTTTTTGAGCAGAACCTCTTTGACAATCTGCAGATACATCCCATTTAATACCATCAAATGTCATATATCTATGAATATGATATTTATTTTTATCATCTTTTAATACAACTGTTAATTGTTTAAAATTTCTAGTTGTATGATCAGTATATTGTGGGAATTTTAAAATTACCTCTAAACCTTGTTCCCATTTATGTCTAATGTCATCTAATGTTGTTCTCATTTTGATTGAACAGGAGGAAGAGTCTTCTTCTTTTCTGCCCACAAAACCTGAAGATCCTTATCTTGAATTCCAGGTTTGTCTTTCCGAGTTCTCTTATAGAATGCAGTCTTCCGAGCGTCTTTAACTTTTGTTGCCACAGTTGTCTCCTACTTATTTATTTCTTTAACAATTAATAAATTTAAACAAATCTTCAATATATTTAACTGCATCATCGCTTGTTTCAAGTCCTTGTACTAATATATAATGAGTTTTACTAGAAGAAGATTTTGCTCTAACGAACCACGTTGGAGGTTTTTCTTCTGATGATGTTATTTGATAATCAATAAATTCGATATAATTCAAATTAATTTTATAACCACTTAATGTAGTTAACCATATCATATTTTTAGTAGTTGTTTCCCACATATTATTTCTTATCTGTAGTGTCTACTTTTTTAAACCATAATGAAAGAAGATAAGCAACACTTGCTTCCTTATGTTCATGCTTTGGTTGATAAGATCTCATAATAGCCATAATATGTTTAAGGGCTAATGCAGCATCAATTCCTTCATTAGGAATAAAATCTGTTTCTTTTGGAAGTCCACTAAAGAACCACCTATTAAACAATTGATTCCATTTATTAGATGATTTTTTAAATTCTTGTGGAATATCTTCATACTTCGGCATTAATTTATCAATATGTCCACCAAATGCTACGTCTACATCAGTGACAGGCACTGGCGCAGTGATGGTGGTATTGTTGATTGCCGTCGTTTCTGGTTTCTGTTCCACAGATCTTCCTCCACTCTTCCATGCTGTTGTCTACAATATCTTTCGATTCTTTCAAACCAAGACCAAACTGATTTCTGATTATTTTAATACATTCAATTTTCCAACCATTTCTAATTGCTTGACGCAATGTTTTTCTTTCACCAAAACAACTAACATATCCAATTTCAGGATCAATAGCTACAGGTGCTCCTACAATAAATGGACATTTATTTGGTAACATTTGTTTAACGTCAGGTTGTTCTATATGAACAAACTTTTTTGTTATTTTTGAAACATTAATTCCTTTTATATTGCATAATTTAATGAACTCTTGATGGCTAAGTTTTTCTAACATATATCTCCTTTTTTTATATATGAAGGACAGTGTCCATGAACTTTACATTTGTAATATGGTTTATCTTTAACTCGATAACCACATTCTTTACATTTAGGAGCAAGAACTAATCCTTTCCCTTTTTTGTAAAAGTATGTAGTATGTGTTAATTGAGTTAATCTTCTATTTGATGGTTTATCAAATTTATCACCATCATCTGAATCATCTAAAGAATTTAACATTTCTTCAATTTCTAATTCATGCTCACTTACTTTGTTATCAATTATTTCTCGAACTTTATGAAGATAGTAATTAGTATGAGCTAAATAAGTTTGTATTTTATCTAATTGTGTTAAATCTGTAGTTAATAATGCAATTTTCTCATCTGCTTTTCTTCGATTATCTTCTGCTTTTTGAAGGTAAAAACCAAGAGTTAATTTTTCTTGCGTCGTAAGTAAGTTCGACATCTTTTCTTCCTTTGTTTGATTTTATTTAGTAACCACGATATACCAGTTATTTTAAGAAATAATTCTATTCCCAATGCTGCAAGTCCAAGAACGATACAAATAGAAAGTACAACTCCAACTATAGTTAATATTATAACTGGAATCATTATTAAAGATATAGAAACTATCAATAAAATAATCATTAATACAAAGAAAGCGAAAAATAGTTCAAGCATTTTTATTTTTTCTTTTTATTATTCTTTTTCTTCTTTTTTAATTTTAAAACAGATAAAAATTCATCAACTTGTTTTATTTTAGCAACCATAGCATCAAGTATTTTAAATTCCTCTGTGTACTCTGATTCATTTCCTAATTTTTCTTCAATCATGAATCCAGCATTTTCTGAAACAATAGAAAGTTCTGCTAGAAGTTTTAAAGCCATTCCTTGTAAAGGTAATTTTCTTTTATTACATTTCTTTAAACAAAAATTCTTTGCCATCTTTTTAGGTTGATAATCAGGATGGCAACAATCACCAGAATCGAAATATTCACATATATCATTAATCAATGATTCATAATATGGACTATTTTCCATTCAATTATCCTATCTCTTTTGTTTCGCGAGCTCGTTTTAAAAATTCTTTCTTTGATAAAGACATTTCAAAATCATACGGTATTATTTTAAATTTTCGAATTGTTACTCTACTAGAATCTTCGCTTAAATATACAATAGCCATAAATCGATCTTTTAATCCTCTATCATCTTCGTCTTGATATAGAGTAATTGATCCATCATCTTCAACTAATGGTTTACCATCAATACAAATTACATAACTTGGATATTGTTTTACTTCACTCATATTTTTTATCCTTAAAAACACAATCTATTCTATGATCTCTACGTAATTTTTTCAAAATCTCTTTTGGAAGATTTAATTCAGATCCGATAAATTTATCATCAGGTCTTCTAATATTTCCTCGTCTCCACCAAGACCCATTATAATCACTCTTCCAATATTCTTTTCCAGATCTACTTTTTATTGTTAAGATCATTTTTCTCATGTTCCTCTATTGGACCAAACTCACCCTGACGCAACTTAAACTTTGGTATCAGAACTAAATTTGGATCATGTTGAACATGATCTGTAATATCTATTTCATCCTTTACTTCATTAGATTGTTTTTGAAACAATTTCAGAATTTTCTGTAAGATATTTTTCATACATTTCTATTGCTCTCCTTGCTGCAACTATTGCTGCCATCTGAGCTATTATTTTAACTATTAATTCATCGACACCATCTGGTGCTTGTTCAACTGCATTTTGGTCTTCAACAACATGTTGATTAAGTAATTCCAATATGGTCATATTTATTTTCCTCTATAAATTTGGTGGGCGATAGAGGACTTGAACCTCCATGCCTTTCGGCGCAAGATTCTAGATCTTGTGCGTCTGCCATTTCGCCAATCGCCCTACTTTTCTTTTTTAACCCACCGACATGGATCTGTAAAATGAGACTTAACTTGTTTAACTCCACACCTTTTACATTCTCGCATTATTCCGTAATACTCACCACATTTATAACATAATGGTCTGTTTAGATCATACATATCTCTATGAATAGGATCAACACTATGTTCCCAGTCATGTCCAAACAAACATCCAAAATTCATTTAATTATCCTTTAAAAAGAAGCAGCTAGTTAATCCGGTTGCATGGTAGCGATTTCGACGATTAACTAGCTGCGGGGACGATCATTATTTTAATTTATTCTATTATTAACAAACTATTATTCCACGTCCACCGCATGATCGACATGGTTCAGATGTTACATTAGATGTTCCATTACATCCTGGTAAACAATTGTAAAATCCACCAGGAACAATTCCTTTACCTAAACATACTGGACATAAATACGGTTTAAGTCCATATAATATATTTCCAGATGAAGCAGATATCGTTATTTCTGATGAAGGAATATTTGGTACATCTCCTTTTGTATCATATTCATTCATATTATGCTTCTACATCAATTGAAGGAATCATATCCGGATCAAAATCAATTAATTCATTTTCATCATTTTCTGTAATACCAGTATAAATTATTAATTGATTATCATTATCATATTGAATATCTGGACCGCCGGGCAATTTATGTTGATGCCAAAACTCATCGAGTGCTTCTGCAAGTTGAATTCGATTCATACTTCTCCTTACTTCACCAAGTCTATACAAAAGTTAACTTCATCCACTACACCCTTATCACAACCATCTTCAGAAGTTTCCATAACATTCATATTAAGATATCTCATTGCTGAATCAATATTATCTTTAGGTCCACTATAACCTAAATTTGATGCTCCAATAAATAACAATTGCTTATATTTATCATTCGTTCGTGCTAAATGAAATAACTTATTCAGACTCTTCACTTTTTTTAACTTCATCATTTTTGACATCTAATAATTCCTTTTTGTCTTTATATTCAGATGGATCTTTTCTTTCACTTCGCATTTTAGCTACAATAGGTAAATATCCTATAAAAATTAAAGCATCGTATATTTCTTCTCTAGTTATATTAAAATTATTTTTCCATTGGTTTTTATATTTTTCTAGTTTTTTACAAACTTTTGGAGTATTAGCTAAGAAATCCCACCAAACGATGCAAGCGATTTGTATTCTAATTTGAATATTTTTTATTTGATCTAATAATTCAATCCATTGATCTTCATTTATTTTTCGCATCTTTCGAAGCCAAGCACGTCTAGAACGAATATATTTTTTTCTTTTTTCTTTATCTTTATTTTTTACAATAACTGGTTTTTCTTTATCAATTACATTTGTTACTGGTTTTATTTCAGAAATTTCATTTGTTATTGTTGTTGGTTTCTCTTCAACAACTTTACAAAGATTACAAACATTTACTTTAAATGCTAAAAGATGTTTTTTAAAGGGTTTTTTACATTTTTCACAAACTACTTCTTCATCATAACCAATAGGGATATTTGGATAATCATTATCTGACATTATTCTTTTCCTTTACCATATATAGAATGATTCACTTCGATACTTTGATCATCGATAAATATTATTGTATAATATAATTTAGGAGTTATTTGGCCTGCTTGAATAGCATAAGTTTTTCCAATTCTTTGATACCATATTCCACCGTTGTATTCTGGAGATTCATGAATATGTCCATGAATAGTTATTAAAGGTTGGTACTTTTCAATAAATTTCAAAACAGAATCACTTCCTACACTACTGCCATTTTTACAAATTCCTAATCTAGCACCAGAAGGAGGCATATGAATTAAATAAATACAACGTTGATTTTTTGATTCATTTCCTAATTTATCTAATATTTCCCAAAGAGACTCTTTTTCAGATAAATAGTTAGGATAATTTGGAATCGTTTGATATTGATTATTTTTATCGATAACAATAGGATCATCATATTGTTTTATATCAATAGCTAAATTCTCTTTTGTTTCAGATCTAATCCAATATTTATAAGCCCAAGGATAATCTAAAACAAAAGGCATCCCAACAAATCGATATCCATCAATATCACAAAAACTATTTTCTAGATAGTACCATAATTTTTCTTCATTATCTTTTTGAATCATCCACGGAATATATAATTGATTATCATCATTACCTAATATTAAAACTAATTTAGCTCCAGTTTCTTTAATTTGTTTAGCATACTTTTCTAAATGAGTTTTATAAGAAAGTTGATTCAAAATTCCATTATCTTTTGGAAGAATATCACCAGCTATTAAAACAATATCTGGTTTTTCTATACGAACAATTTTCACTAATTCTTTCCATTTAGAAGACATTTGATGAAGATCTGATAATGCTATTATTTTCATATTAATTCTTTCTTAAAAAGATATAAAAATCTCTTTGTATTTTTAGTGTTGATTTTTATAATTTGTTAAGTAATCTGAAATCCATGAACAATCACCAAACCGCAATCTCCACATTGCCATTTTACCAACATCAAAATCCTTCAAACAATTATTTGAAACAAAGGCGAGATCAATTCTTCCACCTGTTGTTTTTAACATATAGATATTATTCCAAATTTGATCTGGTAATCCAGTAACAATATTTTCATCATTGAGTACTTTCGTGACTAATTCAACCCACTCTTTAGGTTCGCCACCAGCACCTAAACAAACAATTCCTTCTTTCTTCTTCACTTCTTCTGCAAACTTTTTGAAACCTATTTCTTGCACTTGCATTCCAATACTCCTTTCTTCATTCTTTCTGTGATTATTTCTTGAACTTTATCCCATAACGGATCATCTGGATCCATAAAATAATCCCATGGTCCAGGTTGTAACGTTTGAAATATCAAATTTTGATCAAGTTGTTTTCTTCCTTTAATTTTAAGAGATTCACTATCTCCCCAAACTTCTATCAATAAACAATTAGTAGCTTTATTGAATTTAAATTTACAAAATCCAGCAGATACTATTTCAGATTCATTATATACACTACAATGTGAAATATGTTCGTCAAATAAAATAGCTCTTTCTCTTCCTTCACATTTAACGATTACATATTTTAGATTTTTCATTTTTTCTTTGTTTTTTAAGTTCTATTATTTCTTCACCAACCGGATCACTACCATAATAGAAACACATAGTTCCTTTTTGACAAGAAAACCCAATTCCCATTAAATGATTCGGTCTAATATCTTTCTCTATAAATTTATCAAAATTTTCATAAACTTACTTAACATTAGCTCTAAGATTCTTTAAATTCTTTTCTTGTTTTGTCATACTATCCTTTTACTTAGTTTTCAAAAACCTATGATTACCAATATCAACGAATGAAATTCCTTTAGCCCATTTTGGATTACAAAGTTTTGGATTATAATAATGAGTCCAATCACCTATTGGTATAAATCCACCATTAATCATACTTTCTGCTAACAACATTATAGACATCCATAAAAGATTATCTGAATCATTTTTGATTGTAACAACAGGTGTTCCATTGTTCCAACAAGAAAATTGCTTTGGTTTTAGAATAACATCTTTTATATTATTTATATCTTGTTTAGCTCTATTCATAATAACAGAAGCAACAGCTTTAATACCATCAAAACTTTCACCTCTTACTTCGGCCCATAAAGTCTTACTAATGATTTCTAATAAATCCATGTATATCCTTTATAAAATGGTGGTGAGAGGAGGATTCGAACCTCCGAAGCCCGAAGGCGAGGGATTTACAATCCCTAGGTTTTGAGCCACTTACCTATCTCACCATTTCGTTATTTATATCTCTCTAGCTGTCATTTGAATTTCATCATTTTCATCATTATCATCAACAACTACTTCATCTTGATCATCAGCTAATCTATTATGAATACTCAATGGATCATCATCAATTATTCTGTTGTCGATATTTAATGGATCATTACTAACTATTTCTGTATTAACAACAGAAGGAGTAGCAGCAGATATAACTGATGTATTTTTTTCTTTTAATTTTTTATCAATAAGTCTAACAGCATCATCTATTGTTTTAGTATGCTCTGCTTCGTTATCATCAATTTCAATATTAAAATCAGTTTCGATAGCCATAACTATTTCAACAAAATCTAATGAATCTAATACAAAATCTAAAAAGCAAGAATTTATTGTAATGTTGAATTTTCCAAAATCTTCAAAAAGAATCTTCTTTAATTTTTGAAATATCTTTTCTTTTTCTTCTGTATATGGTTCAATATTAATTAGACTAGTTTCAGATTGTGATTCTGCAATTTCTTTAACTGGTGTAATCAATGGCGAATTCGAAACTAATGGTTCAGAATCATCTTCTCCATCTTCCATACAAGGACCATGATCATGAATAAAAGTAGGATCTATTTCACCGCCCAATTGAACTGGATCATCTCCTTTAAAAGGAACTTCACCAGATAATACTGGAACTAGTCCATCATTAGTTATAGTTACATTTTGAAGTACCTCTATACCAGGTTGAATTGGTTCTTGTAATTTAATAACATTTTCTGATTTAGTGATTATTTGATCTTTATTAGATAATTGTTCTATACTTAATTCAATAGTTCGAATAACATTATTATAACTATTAATTACAATATTAGAATTTGTTAATAAATGTTGATTTGCTAAAATTGCAAGTATTTCATCATTAACCAATTGTTTTAATGAAACAAGAAAATCTAAACTATTATATTCTTTATTATCTTCTACTTTCATTACTATTTTAGATTTTTCAAATGTTTTAGAAATATTTTCCAAATTAGTAGGAATTTTATCTTTTACTGCTTCTGTTAATTGATTAGGTAGTTTGTTCTTAACTTCTTCTTCATATTTTTTAACTACAGATTCAAAACCTCGACCAGGAGACCAACATTCACAATCATTTACTAATGATTCATTAATTGAAATATCTTCAATTTTTATTTTTGGAGATTTAACAATTTGATTACTAGGATAATAAACAGTATTATCTTCTACATCAATATCAACTATCATTTCTTTTTTCTGAAAAAACTTTGAGAAGACTTCTTTTATTTTTGTGAACATTTTCATCCTTTCTGGTTTTGTAGTTTTTTACATTTATTCATCGCCAATTTTAAAATATCCATATCGTCATCATCTAAATTGATAAATGGTGCACTTTCGATAAGCTTATATCTATTAGATTTTTTCTCAACGAAGATTAAACAAGGAACACAATAATTATCCTCAGGGACTACAAAAGCTAAGAAAGGAGATTTTTCATTTTGGTAATATGAAGCACTAAATCTCATTTCATTTAAGAGCAAACAATTCATTATTCTACCGTCTTCATTTTTAATCTTAACAAATCTCATTTCTTTTCTTTTGCTCCTTTAGAATTCTATCTGTTTCTGTTTTAATATACCATTCTCTAGCATCTTGCCAAAATTTATGAATCCATAATAAATGAATGAAATTTATATTGTATTCAATTTCACCAAATATTTTATAATACTTGATTAAATTAGAAGGTAATCCTTTTTGATCTTCATAAAAATCTATTCGTTCAGTATAGAAAGTTGTATCAATACATATTCCATCAATATTTCTTATCATGATTGGCTCCTATTTTTTAATAAATCTATAAACTGCAAAATAACCATATCTGAATTTTTAATCCATTCTTCTTCTTTAACTATAAAAGATAATATTCCTATTTTTTCAAAATCTTCAACTTTTTGCTTATCATGTTTTAAATGATATTCTGAGGTATAATGAAATGGTTCATTAAATTCTATTACTATATTAATTTCAGAAATATATCCATCTGGATAATATCCTTCAAGAAGAATACCTCGTTGTATATTATAAATACAAAATTGCTGAATTTTAGAAAAGAAAGAATTTTCTAATTTTCCAACTCGAGGTGAAAGTTTTTGATCTTCTAATAAATTGCTTTCAATATAAGATATTGCTGAATATCTCATTTTTCTTTTAGTTTCAGATGTATGTTTTTTTCCTCTAAAAGTTCCAGGATGAGTTCTATATCGTTCTTTTAAAGAATTAGACATCTTCAAAAGAATAGGATTAGATTCTTTCTTTAAGCCATGATTCCAACTATGCGGATTTTTTTGAATAACTTTTAACCATGGTTTATGCCGTTGCATAAAATCTTTACCAGCATTAGTATGAACTCGATAATAATGACTAACCATCCCTCTTCTAGAAAATATCTTATCACATAGTTGACATTTATATTTATTATCTTCTATTTTCCAAGTTTCTGGAATTGTAAATGTAGAATTATGTTTTCCACAAGATTCAAAATGTCTATCATAATTACATACAGTAATATTTTTATTACATTTTAAACAAATTTTTGTTTTCATAGTGGCATCCCTGGAGGGAATCGAACCCCCATAGAAAGATTAGAAATCTTTTATTCTATCCGTTGAATTACAGGGACAATAAATTATCCCGTAACTCAGTTTTTAGTTTGTTCTATTCACTATCCAACTGAGCTACGGGCGCATTTGATTCTTGTATAATTATGTACCTTTTCACTTACAGGCTCTATATAAGTTTTTGAGTACTAGAGCGTTTTTCATTATACAAGAATCATTTTTAATTCACATCCAAATTACTCTTCCATCTGACAATGCGTATGCTTGACAATTTGCATAAATTAAATCATCAAATTTTGTCTTAGCCAATTTTTCAGGTTTTTCCTTGAGACGATTATAAGCTAAAAACACACTCAGTAAACCATCATCGAGCCAAGGAACAGTTACAACATGTCCATTGTTCTCTTCTTCTAATTTTTTGAAACAAGTAATCTTTCCAGCTCTCCTGCAGAAATCATCCTTAGGACTTGAGAAGGAGAATACAACCTTCAATGTACACTTCTCTCGTTCTAGAATACTAACTGCAGTAATATATATACCAGGTTGACTCTTAGATCTGAAATAAATGAATCTCAAATCTTTAAAATCATATTTGGACATATATTTTTTGAGCTCATTTTTTCTCATAGTAGAAATACTTACTTTCTTTTCTGCAGCTGGACGAATCTTCAACCATGTCTCAATCTCTTTCTTAAGAGTTGTAATGATTGTATCTCGGTTTAGATTTCCAACTACCTGTATTTCATATGCTTTAGCGAGCCAATTTCCAACAGCTCTTCCTGTTTCTACACCTAACGCAATAATGTCCTCACCATTCAGTAACGGTTTTGGATCTAACTGCTTTAACTCTGTCATCTTAACTCTCCCTTTACTTTTACTTGAACTAGTTTCAAGTAATTGTTTTTACTATACTAACATTTTGTTCTGTTTTACTTTTCAAACACGAAACAATTCACCATGAAGAATATTATCTATCATTTTATACATATCATCATTTGTTAAACGATTACCTAAATAACGCCAAAATGATGGATGTTTATTAATTAATTTAAAATGAATTCGATTTCTTATTTTTTGACTATCTTGTAATGTTGGATTCCAATCATTTAAAAATTGATTTGGAATAGATTCGAGAATTACTCTAGATTTATTATTCTTAAATCCTCTTCGTTGTATTTCATCATAAACACATAAGTGACGTCTTTGTAAATACAACAATTTATTTTTTAAAAAATTCATATGACCAGAACCTAAATTAAATGTTTCTGGTATAGAACTTTTAACTTGATAATTCCAATGTTTGAGACTTCCAATAACCATTGGAATTTCCATCATCTCAGCAAGTAAATGTTGATCTGCTAAATATAAAGGATTGACTCCAACATTACATCTCATTTTGATTTCACCGAATATATTCTCTTCTCATCAATGAAGAAGATATCTCCATGACGATTAAATAGTCTATTGCTACTATCAAAAGGACTATTTGTAATTTTCTTTACATTATTATCTTTGAATAATTCTATTTCAGAATCAGTAGTCATTATACAAACTCCATTAGGTTTAACTGTAAAGTTGACTGAAGAATAATTGACATCTTCATCTTTTCTAACTTTATAGCTAGTAAATTTAGAGTCAAAGGTAATGACAAATCTATCATACTTTGATTTCTTTTCAGCAATAACAACACATATATTGGATTCTGATTTGGCATCCAAAATACGATATCCGTTTAATTCCTTCATTGGTTCAAAGCAGCATTTTCCAATTTCGAATGGTAAAGTAATATAACACTTACCTAATAAATCTTGAAAAATAACTCCATCAAAAACTTTGGTAGCTAATTCAGAAACGTTACATGCTAACCTTGTCTTTAATATATACTTTGTTCCAAATTTACAAATTAGACACTCAGTTAACTTACCTTCATAGACTGAATAGATACATCCATTTCTCATCATAAAATCATCTGATGATAGATATTCAATGACTGTATCTTGTGGTCCTACGAATTGTAATTTATCATTCTTAAGAAAACATAAAGCTGGAAAAAGATCATCACCTGAATCACAAATTCCAACTTTACCAGGATTTACATTCCATTTTCTATACTGTTTATCATCTATGTAAATTCCATTTTTTGTAATGGAAAATTCACAATTAGCAAAGTAATATGAGTATAGAATATTTTCTGATAAATCACATACTAACTTAATATCAAAGTCACCAGTGCTTTGTACAACTTTATATTTTGCAACTGCTACAACTGTTATGTCATTCGGTAGAGGAGGGTTACCTCTATTATTCTTCACAAAAATCTCACGCAACCAATTCATATGAGACTTTGGAATAACTGACATATCATAACATGTTGGAGGCAAACTAACTTGTGGATCAAAGATAGAAACACCATCTTTCATTCTTTGTTGCCATTCATTAGGTTTATAATCTGGATGACGACCTTTATAAGGATGTATCCCAAGATAAAGCTGAGTTGCTATAACTGCAAAAGAAAACCAATCACTATCTTCAGTAAAATGATTTGCCTTTACTTTTGGATCTCTAATTGATTCCATTATCGCTGTTGCTTTGTAATGTGGGGTTTGATAACTGTCTACATCTATAAAATAAACATTATCAAACTTTTGAGATGCGAGTAAATTTAATTCATTAAGAT
>Ga0209777_10005096_pt1 | contig 15268 bp, 9 predicted proteins | sample FrelakmetHBP12HB_FD_187147 | JGI IMG/M metagenome (GOLD analysis project Ga0209777, IMG submission 187147) | Freshwater lake sediment microbial communities from the University of Notre Dame, USA, for methane emissions studies -HBP12 HB (SPAdes)... | ecosystem: Environmental > Aquatic >... | reverse complement strand
GCACGTAGTCCGGCACGATCTGGGTCAGGATGCGCTGGTAATGCGTGATGATGAGAGCCCCGAACTCGGGGCCGCGCAGCCTGTTGACGCCCTTTGCCACGACCTTCAGCGCGTCGATGTCGAGCCCGGAATCCGTCTCGTCGAGAATTGCCAGGGACGGCTTGAGCATCAGCATCTGCAGCACTTCCATGCGCTTCTTCTCCCCGCCGGAGAATCCCTGGTTGAGATACCGGTTGATGAAGCCCTGGTCCATCTCCATGAAGGTCATGGCCTCCCGCAGCTGCTTGATATAGGCGGTGACGTTCATGCCGGTCCCATTGGCGCGCAGCTCGAGGGCCCGCTTCAGGAACTTTCCCACGGTCACTCCCCCGATCTCCACCGGGTACTGGAACGCGAGAAAGATCCCCTTCAACGCTCGTTCGCTGGTCGAAAGCGCCAGGTAGTCTTCTCCGTCCAGGGTGACCGTCCCGCCGGTCACGGCGTACGACGGGTGACCCATGAGCACGTTCGCCAGGGTGCTCTTGCCTGACCCGTTGGGTCCCATCAGCGCGTGGATCTCTCCCGCGCGGATGTCGAGGTCGAGCCCCGAAAGAATCGCCTTCTCCCCAATGGATGCCTGGAGATTCCTTACTTGCAGATGATGTGCCATGCCGCTCCCTTCAAATGGGATAGCCAAGGGCGACGCGCGCCTCTTCGCTCATCCGCTCCGGTCCCCACATCGGGGACCACACCGTTGTTGCCGTGACGTCCACCAGCCCGAAGGCATCCCGCAGCGTCTCGATGATGTCCTTGCGGATGATGCCTTCCGCCGGACAACCGGGGTAGGTGAGGGTGAAGTCCACCTCGATGGCTGTCTCCTTGATGTCCACCCGGTACACGAGCCCGAGGTCGACGATGCTGAAGGCCAGCTCGGGGTCCTCCACGTTCTTGAGGACGTCCATGACTTCTTCGCGAGATACCATTCCTGTCACTCTCTCCTCTATAAGTTGACAATCCTGACTAAATTAGTCAAGATTAACCAGATGAAACTTGTGGAGATTCTCTGCAACCCGAGGCCCGGCAGCTACAATCTTGCCCTGGCCGCGAGTGCGGGTGAAAAACTGAAGTCCCTGGGGCATGACGTCATCCTGCACGATCTCTATAAGGAAGGATTCAATCCGGTATTGGAGGCGCCGGAGCTCGCGCGCAGCTTCAGCCTGGACGGGCTGGTACAGGTGCACTGCAACGAGCTTTCCGCCGCGGATGGCCTGCTTGTTTTTCACCCCGAGTGGTGGGGCCAGCCGCCTGCGGTCCTCAAGGGCTGGATCGACCGGGTCTTCCGCCAGGGCGTCGCCTACGAGCTGGACGGAGAGGAGTTCTCAGAAAAGGGATGGAAACCGCTTCTCACCGGCAAGAAGGGCCTCGTGTTCTGCACGTCGGACGCGGAGTCTCATTCAGCACGAACTCTCGAAGCGCTGTGGGTCCACTCCGTGCTGGGAAAGTGCGGAATGAAGGCGTCCTGCTACGTGCTGCGCGAGATGCGGCGGACAGACCCTCCCGCGCGTCGAGCGTGGCTGGAGCTCGTCATGGCCACCATCGAAGAGTGGTTTCCCAGCGCCGCCGCCGATACTGAACCAGGGGGACAGCGTGGTGGAATCCTATCTGGATAAGGTGAAGGATCTTCCCGTCATGCCTGAGGTAGCGGCCAGGGTCATGAATCTCAAGGAGGGAGGAAAGGATATCTCCTTCAAGGAGCTCGAGGGAATCATCATGATGGATCCCGGGCTCACAACGAAGATCCTCAAAATCGCCAACTCCGCCCTGTATGCCCGTCAGAGAGAAATCACCAGCCTCCAGATGGCAATCACCCTCCTGGGCTTCAAGAACATCCGCAACCTGGTCCTTCTCCTTACCGCATCCAGCATGTTCCCCCGGATGCGGACTCACTCGTTCCACGCCGGCTTCTGGAGGCACGGCATCCTCGCAGCGTTTCTCTCCCGCAGCCTCGTGGCGAAGTGCGCAAAAGGGGCCGGGGCGGAGGAAGCTTTCATTGCCGGCCTTCTCCACGACATCGGGCAGGCCATCCTCTACAACAACGCGCCGGACGACTACGAGCGGGCCCTGGAAGCTGAAAAGCTGGGGAGCATGACCCTTGAGACGATCGAGGAGCAGTTTTTCGGCGTCAATCATCGCCAGCTCGGAGGGGCGCTGCTCAAGCGGTGGAACTTTCCCGAGCTGTTTGCAGACGTGGCCGAGGAGCACGAATCCCAGCACATCACCTCACCCCACAAGAGCACCGTGATCCTCGTGTCGGTCGCGTGCCTCATTTCGGAGATGATCGCGGATTCCGGGCTTCGCCCCCTGAAAGTGGAGCTTCTCGCATCCTTCCTGCCGTATACATGCCTTGCGGGCTCGGACGCAGGCACGCTCGCCCAGGGCTATACCGCCGACCTGGCAAAGGATCCCCTCTACCAGGAGTACCAGAAACTTTTCGGAGTGGGGTGACTCACTCTCACGGGGCCAGCAGGTCCGGCAGCTTCAGGGTGCAGCCTATCCTCAGGAAGATCGACCAGTAATCCCATGGGGTCGTGCTGGGTGGCGCGTCGAAATTATAGGTCCCATTGCCAAGTACGGTGAGCGTCCAGGCAGCGTTGCCGCTGGTGTAGCTCACGTCCGCTTCCCCTTCGGCCTTGAACCGGTGAATTGTCCCGGGCTCGAATGCCAATTCAAGGTAGCTGCCGCCGTATGCGCGGAGGCTGAGCCCCAGGACGGATCCGCCGCCTGCCGCAATCCACGTGGATGCCGTGATGCTGCCTCCGGCCAGGAAGATGCTGTCAGGCGCGTAATAGAGGAATGGCTCGATGAACGCGCTGTTCTGGTAGGTGACGTTGCCCGTGAAGGCGAGCACCGAATAGGGAGAGCCGCCCTTCAGGACATTGATCGTGACTTCCTGGACCGCCGTGTACAGGAAGTTCTGGTATCCGAGGCCGCCCGTGTGGATGAGGTCCACCTTGCCATACGTTCGCAGCGAGGTGTCGCGGATCACCGGCACGTCGACGGTCGCAAGCACCGTGTTGAGGTTGGCTTCCGTGGAAGCGTCAAAGAGAACCGTCCCCCGCGCCGGATCGAGCGTTTCCACCTGGGGACCCCACCGCACTGTGGCGTTGAGGAAAAGCGCGTTCCATGCCCCCACTCCGGCATCAAGCCGCGCATAGGGCAGGACACTGTACGATTCAAAATAGTCCGCAATGCTCCCCGCCCCGCCCTGCTGGAACAGGCCGTTCCCGTAGACCAGCCCGCCGAGCACCGGCGTGAGGCTGACATTGATGAGATAGAGATTCACCGGGAGCCCGACGGAGACGTCGTGAACCTGGTAGGAGGAATTGTCCGGTACACCCGAAGCGGTGCTTTGCTCCCGCATGACGTCGGCCTTGTACGCCGCGGTGAGGCCAAGGGTGCTGTCGAACGCCTGTGTCCAGGAAATCTCGGAGTGCCAGTCCATCTGGTGGGTGTCCGCCAGCGCCGACGTCATGGTCGTGACAGCCGGCGAATGTTCCCGCGCAAGGTGGTTGTACAGGGTGGCCACGTTCTCGAAGTACGGATCGGCCTGGGAAACGACACGGTAGGAGTCCTGCGCAGACCGCCAGTCCCGTTTCCACTCGTAGACCTTCCCCAGCCGGAAGGTCGCGTCGATGTCGCCCGGGTCAACCGCGAGAACCCGCCTGAACTGGAGGATCGCGGCATCGAGGGCGGGTGGAGCCTCGGCCAGGTAGTAGTCGCCCAGCTCATTGCGGATCGAGGCAACACGCAGCTCGGCTGCATAGAATGCCCTGGCAATCGCGTGCCGGTACAGCACGTGCAGAACGCCCAGGTCTTTCTCCAGGGCGATTTGCTGGACCCCCGCGTCCTTCGACACGGCAGTGAGCTCCGCGGACACCTGCTTCAGTTCCGCGAGCGGGTCAGGCGGGTGCAGCGCTCCCGCGGCGGGCCCGGGAGAGGTCTCGAGGGACTTCAGAAGCGCGACAAGATCCTTGAAATGAGGCGGAGTCTGTGCATTCCCCGGGTCGTCCTGGAGCCGGGAGAACACCATGGAGGCGTCCCGGGCCCTTCCGCCCCAGAGGAGGCTCTGCCCGTACGTGTAGGCCGCGCTGCTGGAGGCGCGGCTTCCCGAATCCGGGGCAAGCACCGACTGCGCTTTTAATGTCAAGCGGTCGGCGAGCAAGATTTTCGCTGAGACGATACGAGCAAGATCGTTGTCCGGGGTGTCCCGCGCGAGCTCCGAAAGGATGCCGGCCCGGTCGAACGTCCATCTCCCCGGTCCCGTCTCCTTTTCGAATGCAGCTTCGGCGTCTGCGTCTTTCGACGCAAGCTCCTTCGCTGCGTCCGCGTCCCTCGCGCGCACCAGCTTCATCCTGTCGAACTGGCTGGACAGCTCCTGCGCCGCGAGCACAGAGACTGCCACGTCGGCCGTCGCTATCCGAACGGCGTCTTCCGCAGCGTTGAGCTTGTCCTGCGCCGCGTGCACCGACTCGAGGCCTGAGTCGGCTTCCTTTCCTGCCTTCGCCTTTGCCTGCGCCTGCTGCGCGGCGTCCAGCGCATGCTGCGCGGCGTCGCGCGCTGCGCCCACTTGCGCGAGCCGGGATGCCCGGGCCGAGAGCCCCTGCAGCGCCTGCTCGGCCATCCCCGGCACCCGGGCAAAGTAGTCACGCAGCGCGTATCCCCTGTCCAATGCCGGAGCGAGGCCGGCGGAACGTGACTCCATGTCCCCGAGCGAGCCGTACTGGTAGTTGGCGATGATGTGACGATATTCGTTGACGGCCTTGTCCTTCATGCCGTTCCAGAAATAGCTCTGCGCGAGGGTCTGGCGCAGAACGAGGTTGTCGGGGTTCTGCCGCAGCTTCTCCTCGTCCTCGGCAAGCGCCTGGCTCTTGAGGGTTTCCTTCTCCTGGAAGGCATCCAGGAGCGACGAGAGCCGGTCTGATGGGAGAAAGGTGTCGACGATCGCTTTTCGAGCCGAATCAGCCTCGCCCTTCCTTCCCTGGGAAATCAGCTGGTCCATGAGCAGCAATCGCGCTTCGAGGCTCTGCGGCGCAGCGTTCACCGCCGCGTTCAACGCCTGGACCGCCCTGTCCGGGTACCCGTTCACGCGATAGACCCGCGCAATGTCCATCAGCAGGGCCGGGTCGGTGCCTGCAAGCGCCTGCGCGGCGCGGAACGTGGACTCCGCATCCTGCCCTTTTCCTGACCAGAGCAGGGTGAGCCCGAGGTTGATTGTCAGGTCCAGGTCCCCGGGGAACACGGCAAGGGCATCCCGGAAGAATCCGAGGGACTCATCGTAGCTCCCGTTCCACGCCGCGACCTTTCCAGCTTCGAGCCACAGCTCGCGCCGCTTCGGGTCGAGCCCCAGGACTTCCCAGTACTTTTTCAGACCGTCAGCAAGATCGCCTTTCCAGATCCGGTTCTTCGCGATCAGGAGCCCGATCTGCGCGTCGCGCGGCTGGAGCACCGCAGCCCTGTTGAGGTACTTCAACGCATTGAGGTAATCACCGAGCATCGAATACAGGTGTGCTGCTTCAAGGAGCGGCGCCACTGCCCCGGGGTTGTCCCTGATCCTGATGAGCGTGTCGTCGATGGAGGCGAAAGGCGTATCCAGAGTTTTGTCGTCCATGTTCTTCGGGAAGACGGGCGGAACGGGCGCATCCAGGACCCTCTTTCCTCCTTCCTTCCTGACGAGGAAGAAGCAGTCAAGGTACATGAAGTACCTGGCGTCTGCGCGCCTTTTCTCCGTCACCTCGAACCGGATCCTGTGCCGCCCCGCCCCCAGGCTGACGTCACCGAACCTGTTCCAATAGAAGTCGGGTGTGTAATTCTCCACGACCGACACGTCCTCGCGGGCGATGGTCCGTGGCCGCTGCGCGTCGATGCTGACGGCAAAGGGGGAGGCGTACGACGGGTACAGTTCGTCCCGGGGCCCGGGAGGAGTGCCGCCGTACCACAACTCCCAGGAACCGTCGGAGGGAACGGTGAACACATATTCTGCGTAGAATGAGCTGACCCCAGCCAGTCCCGTGCCGCGGTTGAGCTGGAGCGCGCGGAACCCGGAGACGCCGAAGTTGAGCACCGGTTCACGCGCGAAATTTGTCGATACCGCGTCCTCGGCTTCGACGAACACGAGATTGGGATTCTCTGCCGGGAAGACCGGCTCGAGGCCCTTCGGAGAACCTTTCGCCTGCGCCGAGGCGGCTGCCGCCGAATAGATGATCATCGCCGCAGCCAGGAGAAGGCGCGGGGTCCCGGAAGAGCGGAAGAGCCAGCGTTTCATGACATCAAACTCCTGTCCATGCTACAATGACGCCCGTGAAGGAAGGTACCCCTCCGGCACGGCATGCGGCAGAGCTCCTCGCATTTTCCATTGCCGTCGGCGTGGTGAACTGGTTTTTCCCCGGCAATCCAGGTTTTCTGAGGGGCTTTTTCAATCCATATGTGACCCTCTCATTACTTATCGCTGTTTCCTACGGCAAGTATTATGGATTCCTTTCCCTGGGATTCTCCGCTCTCGTCGTCCTGGGGATTGCAGCGGGAAGGGGACTCTCCATCTCCGCAGAAGCCCCGCTTCCGCTGGCTGCTGCAATCGTGGAAGTCTACCTCCTGGGCATCATCCGCGACTCCCTGACGCGCAGGGACCGCAAGGCCCGGGAGCTTCTCGTCTCCCTCTCCCGTGACAAGGGTCTTCTCAAGCGGCAGGTCCGGGCGCTGCGGGACGCCAACAGCGAGCTGGAAGAACGGATTTCACGGCAGGAAGACAGCATCACCTCCCTGTACTCCCAGGTGCAGGTCCTGGGATCGCTCAACCTCACCAAGGCACTCGGTGCGATCCTGGAGATGACGGCCCGGTTCGTGGGTGCAACGCGGTGCTCGATCTGGCAGCACCGGCCCGAGGAGAGCTGCCTCGCCTTCGTCTCGGGGAAAGGCTGGGAGGCGGCAGGCGATACCCGCACGCTTCTGCCGGACGAGGGCACGATCGAAGGGTGGGTGGTGCGCAACAACGCGGTGTTCAGCGTGAAGATGCTGCTTTCCAACGAACCCCTTGCCCGGATGGACACCGGACGCAATATCATCACCATGCCGATCACCGCGGGAAGACGGATCTGGGGCGTTCTGAACGTCGAGGAAATGCCCTTTGCCCGGTATAACCTCTATTCCGAGCGGATGCTCCTGGTGATCATGGCGCTTGCCGCCCCCGGGCTCGAACGGGCGATTGAGTTCGATTCTGTGGTTCACCAGGAGGACATCAATCCGATCACCGGCCTGCCGTCGTTCCCGGAGCTCTACGCGATGCTCCAGCTCGACCTGGCGCGGCTCAGGGTGGAAAGCGGCACCCTGGCCGTCCTGATCCTGGAGCTCTCGAACCTCGATGAGCTTGCGGGAGTGCATGGGCGGGAGCAGGCGATGCTGTTCATTCGGGACATTGCGCGCCTCGTCCAGGAAACCTCCGCCGGCCAGGCGCGCGTGTTCCATTACAAGTCGCAGTCGCAGCTGGCAGTCCTGTATCCCCGTCTCGACGCGGACGGAGCATCCCTCTTTTCCCTGACGATGCTGGAAAAGGTGAACTCCACCGAATGGCGGGTCAAGGAGCAGCGGGCGTACCTTGAAGTGACGCTGGGATTTGCGGCCCTGTCCGGGGCGGAGCAGACGGCCGATGAGCTCCTGGAGGCGGCCCAGAACCTCCTGGAAATGCAGAAGGTGTAGCGGTGGCCGGCTTCGATTTCTTCCGATCACGCCGGCCGGGCTACCAGCCGCGTACCCCGGCCGCCGCGCTGAAGGCAGTCGGCACCGGCACCGTTCCCGTCGAACAATTCGTGTACGCAAGCGCATCCGCCAAGCCCCTGGACGAGGAACCCTTCGACCTCGAGGAGATCGAGCGGGTGCTGGCGCGGCCGTCTCTCAACCTCCAGAGCAGCGTTCTCCTGAAAAGCGTGCTCGAAAAGCTCATCGGAAGCAAGGACCAGGAAGTCGCACTTTTCGGCGCGGAGGGTGTCAATGCGCTTGAAAGCCGCGCGCTCATCAGGATCGAGAAGCTGCGGACCGAGATGAAGACTCGGCCGGGCGGGGAAGTCCGGCGCAAGCTTGCCCGGGAGTTCTTCGAGATGGCGGAGCTCCAGGCCGGCTCTGAGTCGGTGCGCACGTTCTATCTTCTGGAGGCGCACACGAGCCTGTGCGGAGAGGAGGGAGAGCTGACCCTTTCCCGCGCGGATCTCCCTCTTGCCATCGACATCCTCGTTGCCCGGCGCCTGCTCGAGGAGGCGGACCAGCTCCTGGCAAGAGTCGACGACACTGAGGATGTCGAGGTGCAGCTCATGTCCGCGCGCGTTGCGTTCCACCGCGGCCGCTATCATTCCGTGGCGGAAACCTGCCGCGCCCTCGCCGCCAGCGGCGCGGGTGTCGGGGAAAAGGAAAAGAGGGCCATATCATTCTGGGCGGATCGGGATGCCTGAGGGAATCACCGTCTGCCTCCTCGTGGAAGGTTCCTATCCCTTCATCACCGGGGGAGTCTCGGCCTGGGTCCAGGAGCTGATCGCCGCGCTTCCGCACGTCCTGTTCAAGCTGTTCACGATTTCTCCCGCGGCGAAGCAGGTGCTCCGCTACGAGCTTCCCCAAAACGTCGTGGCGCACCGTGACATCGTTCTGAACGAGAAAGCACGGTCCCGGGGCCGGCTGGCAGGCGGGCGCGCGGCCTTTGTGACGGCGATCCGCGCGATGCACGCCGCGTTTGCCTCCCAGTCCGATCCGTGCCTGGAGGAGGTCGTTGCCCTCATGCCGCCTGGCTCCTTCCCCTTTGAGGACTCGGTCCGAGAGGAGGAGGCCTGGGAGATGATTGTCACCGCGAATGCCGAGCACAACCCGGTGTACCCGTTCTCGGAGTACTTCTGGTCATGGAAGTCGTCGCACGACATGGTGCTCAGGATCATGGCAGAGGAGCTGCCGGAGGCGGACCTGTTTCACGCCGTGTGCACCGGGTACGCCGGCCTGGCTGCCGTGACCGCGAAGCTGCGCACGGGCAGGGCTTTCCTCCTCACCGAGCACGGGCTGTACCACAAGGAACGGGAGATGGAGATCAAGCGCGCACAGTTCGTCAAGGGCTACCAGCGCGACATGTGGATCGCCATGTACAATGGGATCAGCCGCCTGAGTTACCGCTACGCGGATGTCGTGGTCTCCCTGTTCGAGCAGAACAGGCGCCGCCAGATCGAGATGGGCGCGGATGAGGACAAAGCCACAGTGATCCCGAACGGGATCGACATACCGCGCTTTTCCTCGATCGTGCGCAGGAAGCGGGACGGTTTCCACGTCGGGCTGGTCGGCCGGGTCGTGCCGATCAAGGACATCAAGACATACATCCTGACGGCAAAAATCGTGGCCGGCTGGATTCCCGGGACGACGTTCTGGTGCATCGGCCCGATTGACGAGGACCAGGCCTATTTCGAGGACTGCCGCTCCCTTGTGGAAAGTTTTCAGCTCACCGACAGTTTCAAATTTACCGGCAAAGCCGACGTGCGGTCCTTCTACGAGTTTCTCGACGTCCTCCTCCTGACCAGCGTGCGCGAGGCGCAGCCGCTTGTCATCCTTGAAGCCTTTGCGGCGGGATTGCCCGTGGTGTCCACGCGCGTTGGCAACGTGCCCGAACTGCTCGACTACGATGAGCGATTCCTGGCGTCCTCCAAGGATGCAGAGAAGCTCGCGCTGGCGGTGCGCTACGTTCACGGCCATCCGGATGAAATGCGCGCGGTTTCCGCGAAAAACCGCGACAAGGTCGACAGGTTCTACGACAAGACAGAGGTGTTCAGGAGATACGGGGCGATGTACACAACGCTGTCCGGGAAGGGTGCGGAGTGGCCGGGATAGGATTCGAGCTCAAGAGAGTCTTGCGGCAGGGCGGGGTGCTCAGGTTCATCGGCGTGAGCCTGGCCGGCACCGCCGTCGTCGCCGGACCCTGGCTCCTGTCCGTTCTGGGCATCTTCCTCATCCAGCGGTATGCGGGTACCGCCCTGGCCGAGGCACCCGTGCTCTTCTCCGCCGTGATCGTGTACAGCTATGCTTTTTCCCTGATCCTTTTCAGCGGGCTGCACTACGTCTTCACGCGCCAGGTCTCGGATCTCATCTACGACGAGAAAAACAGGGAGGCAGGCTCCGCGCTGCTCTCTTTCCTCCTGGTCACACTCGTGCTTGCCGCCGCCGCCGGATGCGGGCTCCTTCCCATGCGCCTGCAGGGCACGGTGTCCCATCCCCTGCTATTCATCCTGGCCGCCGAGCTGCTGTTCGTCGCCACCTGCGCCAACTGGGTGCTCATGTCCTTCATCTCTCTTCTGCGGTCCTACACCGGCATCCTGATGACGTACCTGGCCGGCTCGTTCATTTCCTTCCTGTGCACGTTTTTGCTGGGCAGGGCCTGGGCCACCGCGGGCGCCCTCCTGGGGTACGCGGCGGGGCAGTGGCTTGCCGCAATCGCGCTGTACGCGATGACGCTTGCCCGGTTTCGGCCCTCGCGCCTGTTCTTTCGGAGCTTCCTCTCGTACCTGTCGCGGTACAGGATGCTCTTTCTTGCCGGTCTCCTTTATGCCTGGGCCACCTGGGCGGACAAGGTGGTGTTCTGGTTCGCCTTCGGAACGAGGATCGGGGGCAGCTGGTTCAGGGTGTTCGATTCATACGACATTCCGATATTCTTCGCGATCCTCACCCTTGTCCCGAGCCTGATCTATTTCACGATCGAGACGGAAACGTCGTTCTACCCCCGCCTGCGCGAGTTCCTGCGGTGTGTCAACTCGGAGCCTTTCCAGAAGATACAGGAGAAGAAGTACGCGATGATCAGAAGCCTCGGCACCGGGCTTCGCGGCCAGGCCGTTCTCCAGGCCATTGTCAGCGCGGTTCTGATTCTCACGGCGCCGATTCTCGGCCCGACCCTGTTCGGGCAGGGGGTGAATGTTCCCGCACTCCAGATCACTCTCGGGGCGGTTTTTTTTCATTCCCTTTTTCTCAGTCTCCTGATCTTCCTGTTCTACCTGGAGATGTACGGCAAAGCGGCTATTTCAACACTCGTGTTCTTCTCAGTCAACCTGGCCGCCAGCGTGGGAATCGCCCTGCTCGGATCCACGAAGCTCCTGGGCACGAGCTACCTCGCTGGTGGGATTGCCGGCGATCTCGTGGCCGCGGTCTTCCTGGTGCGCAGCCTGAAGCGGTTCGACCATATCCTGTTCATCCGGGCAATGCGAAGTTGATCGAAAGGGTTTGCCAGGCGATGATTCTCCCAAACGAGCGAGCGCGGCATTGGAGGGTGTCGTCAGAAGCTGACGACAATCCGAATGACGGGCCGACCCGCCCAACGCCCCTGCGGAACGGCCGTCTGCCAGTCAGCACACTTCATGCGAGGAGGGCCGCGGCTTCCTTCAGCGCTTCAAGGTCGATGTTGCCGCTGCTCGTGCTGGGCATCCCGGTCGGGTACGAACGGCCGAGTATCCACAGATCGCGCGACAGCGGAATGAACATGGCCTCATCGCCCTGCTTTTTTCCAAATGCGATTCTTTGCGCTCCGTTGGTGGACTCTTCGACCCCGATATCCAGGTAGAGGTCGGGCGTGCCCTTCAGCGGGGTCTGCCGTGTGAACAGGTAACCCGCGTTGCGCGAGCTCCAGAAGAGCTGGATCTCAAGACTCTCCCGGGTCGAGAGCAGAGCCTCCAGTGCGCCGGCGGGCGCCGACTCAGGGTTCACCCAGACGACGACTCTGGACCCGGCTTCCAGCGCTTCCGCAAGGCCCGCCTTCACGTCTGCAATCACGCGTGGGGCCGCGCGCCGCGCGGTCTCGCTGTCGTGCCCGAGAATCCACAGGTCGGCCGTGCCTGCGCGCCGCCGCCGATAGGCCTCGGTGAAGGCGACATTGTTCGAAGCGCCGATATCACCGATCAGCAGGATGAGCGGGCGGTCGTCGTCCATGCGTCCCGACGCCTTCGTGGACAGCTGGGACCACCGGGGGTCCACGTTTTCAAGGCCGGCGGCACGGACTGGAATTCCGCGGCGCGCGGCTGCCTGAAGAAACGCGTCGATGGCCTCGCCGCTGAGGTAGGGAGAAATGCGCATGACAGGGGTGCGGGCCTTCCCCAGGACCGCCCCGAGCCTGGTCTTCGCCTCCGCAAGGTCGATGGCTGCTGGAACCGGGTCGTTGAGAAACTCGTGCCCGAACTTTCCATTCTTGCAGAGCTTGCCGTTGCTGGGGGCTTCGTATCGCTCAGTGATCCGCGTGAAGAGGCTGCCATGCCACCGGTAATCGATGCCGCAGCCCACCGAGCAGCGCGTGCAGGTCCCTTCCACTGTCTTTTCGAGCAGCGGAACGTCTTTCCGTGCGGGAAGCTTTTCCGTGAGGGCCCCCACGGGGCACGCGGAGACGCACTGACCGCACGAGATGCAGGTTTGGTCCTCGCCGAATGGAATGCCGAAGGATGGAGCGACCACCGAAGCGAAACCCCGGTAGATGTACCCGAACACCCCGATGCCCTGCACGTCGAGGCAGATCCGGATGCAGCGGCCGCACAGCACGCACTTGGAGGGGTCACGGCTGATGAACGGATGCGACTCGTCGATGGGATGGATGGCCACTTCGCCGAGGAAGCGTTTCGCTACAGCCTCATATTCTGTTGCATGCTGCTTCAGCGCGCACTCCCGCACGTCCTGGCAGCCGCACTCCAGGCAGCGCTCCGCCTCCGCCCGCGCCGCCTCGACGTCAAGTGTCGACTCGATCTCCTGGAAGGTCCTCTTTCGGCGCTCGGGTTCCATGACCGCCGGCCGTGCACGCGGCGCGCGCGAGGTGTCCGCAAAATCCGCAGCCACGGGCTCTTTGAAGTCGCCCTTTTTGCTGAGAAACTCCCTGGGCCGCTGGTAGGTCCGTCCTTCCATGTACGCCAATGCCGCGCGCGCCGCATGCTTGCCGCCGGCAATCGCGCGGATTGCGATGTCGGTGCCCGTCAGAAGGTCCCCCGCAGCGAACACGCCGGGGACCTCGGTGCGGCCCGTTTCAAGGTCCGCCTTCAGGTTGCCCTTCTCATCCACCAGGCCGGGGACACCCGACATGAGCCGGGTGTCCGAGTACTGGCCGACCGCGGAAATGACCGTGTCCACGGGAACGAAATACTCGGATCCATCGAGGGGAATTGGCCTTCGTCTGCCCGAGGCATCGGGCTGGCCGAGGGCCATGCGGAGAAGGGTGAGGGTTTTCAGGACATTGCCCTCGGCCTGGATGGAGACCGGCGCGGCGAGGTACTGGATGTCGATCCCTTCCTCCAGCGTCTCTTCGATCTCCGCATCAGACGCCGGCATCTCCTCACGGGTGCGCCGGTAGTACATCGTTACTTTCAAGGCGCCGCCGCGCATCGCGCACCGCGCCGCGTCCAGCGCCGTGTTCCCGCCGCCAATGATGGCAACGACCTCCCCCACCGTGACGGGCTTTCCCGCATTCACGTCGCGCAGGAAGTCGATTCCTGACAGCACGGCAGGGTGATCCTCGCCGGGTATCCTCAAACCCCGGCCCTTCCAGGCACCGAAGGCGAGCACCACGGCATCGTAGTCGGCACGGAGCTTCTCCAGGGTCACGTCACGGCCCAGCCGCACGCCGGTTGAAAGCGACGCGCCCATACTGAGCATCTGCGCGATTGCCGAATCAAGGACGGCCGATGGGAGGCGGTAGTCGGGAATGCCGTAGCGAAGCATGCCGCCCGCTTTTTCCTCCGATTCCAGGATCGCAACCTGGACGCCTTTTTCCGAGAGGTACCAGGCGGCGGCAAGACCCGCGGGGCCAGCGCCCACGACCGCGGCCTTCCTGCCGTTCGGAGCCGGCACGGGCCGGGACTTCATTCCCCCCGCGCCCGCCTCGAAATCAGCAACGAAGCGCTTGATGCCGTTGATGTTGAGCGGCTCCTCGACGAGGTTCCTGCGGCACTTCTGCTCGCAGGGCCGCGGGCAGATCCGGCCGATGACGGCAGGCATGGGGTTGTCCCGGCGGATCAGCTCCACCGCCTCGGCAAACTTCCCGTTCGCCACAAGGCCGAGGTAGCCCTGGATGTCGATGTTGGACGGGCAGGTGAGCGTGCACGGAGCCTTGCAGTCCCCGTAGTGATTGGAGAGGAGAAGATCAAGCGCCATACGGCGCGCGGCAATGACCTCCGGGGATCCCGACGTGATGACCATGCCCGGGGTCACCCGGGTGCTGCAGCTGGGGACGAATCCTTTTGCCTTTTCCACCTGCACGAGGCAGACCCAGCACGATGCGTACGGCTCCAGGCGCCGGTCATGGCAGAGGGTCGGGATCCTGATACCCTGGCTTTCCGCCACCTCGAGGATTGTCTTCCCCGGTTCGACGAGCAGCTTCTTTCCGTCCAGCGTGATCTCGATTGTGTCAGCGGCCATTGTCAGTCCTCGTCACGGCAGCCCGTGACATTTCAAAGTTCCCCGTGGAGATTTCGATGGCATCGAACCGGCAGGCCTCGAAACACAGCCCGCACTGGATGCAGGTGTCCTGGTCTATGACGTGGACCTTCTTCCTCTCGCCGTGAGCGGCCTTCGTGGGACAGACGCGGGCGCACAGCATGCAGCCGGTGCAGGTCTCGGCGAGCACGTTGTAGCGGATCAGCGCCTTGCACTTCTTTGCCGTGCACCGCTTGTTCCTGATATGGTCGTCGTACTCCGAGCGGAAGTATCGCAGCGTGGTGAGCACGGGATTGGGCGCCGTCTGGCCCAGCCCGCACAGGGAGGAGACCTTGACCTTTGCGGCGAGGTCCTCGAGCTCGGCGATGTCTTTTTCCTCCCCCTTTCCCTCCGTGATGCGGGTGAGGATCTCCAGCATCCGCTTCGTGCCGATGCGGCAGAAGGTGCATTTCCCGCAGGATTCGCTCTGGATGAAGGTGAGGAAGTAGCGGGCCACGTCCACCATGCAGGTGGACTCGTCCATGACCACCATTCCACCGGACCCCATGATGGCGCCCGTGGCGGTCAGCGAGTCGTAGTCAACCAGGACGTCCGCAAGCTGTTCCGGGACGCACCCGCCGGAGGGCCCGCCCATCTGCACCGCCTTGAACTTCTTGTCCTCGAGGATGCCTCCCCCGATGTCGAAGATGACTTCGCGCAGGCTGATGCCCATGGGCACTTCGATCATTCCCCCGCGCTTGATCTTTCCCGCAAGGGCGAAGACCTTCGTTCCCTTGCTCTTTTCCGTCCCGATCCGGGCGTACTCGGCTCCGCCCATACGGAT
>Ga0209777_10005094_pt1 | contig 15273 bp, 14 predicted proteins | sample FrelakmetHBP12HB_FD_187147 | JGI IMG/M metagenome (GOLD analysis project Ga0209777, IMG submission 187147) | Freshwater lake sediment microbial communities from the University of Notre Dame, USA, for methane emissions studies -HBP12 HB (SPAdes)... | ecosystem: Environmental > Aquatic >... | reverse complement strand
GGCGACCCTGTTCATTGGGGCTCAGCTTTTGGCTTTCCACATCCTGACGCTGATCTGGGGCAATCAGAATCTGTTCATGATGACCTTCTCGGCCGGGATCGGCTTCTGGACCCTCGTGCCCGTATTCAAGATTCTCCTACTGGAGTGAAAGCCCAATGACCGGCGACCCAGATGGTGGTCGGTGGCCTTCCCAAGGGTCTGTCTGATTTCGCTGCCACGCCCAAGCGGCAGCTTGGGTGTGGCACCAAAAAGTAAACACGATCTTGAGAAGGCCACCCGCCGGAAGGAGTAAGTTGTGAGAAAACGAAATCGCAGAGTCTTGCTGGTCTTGTCATTGCTCGCATTGCTCGCCGCGTTGCCCTGTTACCTGGCCGTCAAACAATTGTCCGCCCCTGCCTCCGGCCCATCCCCAAGGCCAACCTCCCCGCCGCTGCGAAAGCTCATCGCCCGCGAGGGCAAGGGTTACCTGGAGACCGTGGGCGGGTATCCCGTGTTGCACCTGCGAGGAACGCCCGAGGAGATGGGTTACCAGCACGGCGTGCTGCTGAAAAAGTCCATCACGGAGAATGTGGAATTCCTGCTCAAGGAGGGGATGGATGACGGCGTGCAGGTTGGGCCGGCCAAGATCCCCAGGTCCATGATTGCCGGCCTGCTCAACGCCGCCTTTGACGGAAAGATTCCCGGGCGGTTCCTGGCGGAGATGAAGGCCTTGGCCAAGGGAGCCGACGTGCCCGAATGGAAGGTTACCGCCGTCAACCTGATTCCGGAGATGTTCCATTGCAGCGGTTTTGTCCTGCTGGGGGACGCGACGGCCGAGGGCAAGCTGATGCACGGAAGGGTGCTGGATTACGGGGTGGAGATGAAGCTTCAGGACCACGCCGTGCTCATCATCCAAGAGCCTGACAAAGGCATCGCGTTTGTCAACGTGGGCTATGCCGGGTTCATCGGGTCGGTGACCGGCATGAACCTCCGCCAGGTGTGCATCGGGGAAATGGGCGGCCGGGGCGTGGGGCGGTGGTCGGGCATTCCCATGAGCTTCCTGGTCCGCATGGTGCTGGAGGACGCTGACAATCTCCAGCAGGCGATTGACGTTTTCCGGGACAACCCCCGCACCTGCGAATACTACTACGCGATCTCCGACGCCAAGGCCGACTCCGCGGTCGGAATGAAGGCCGTGCCGGAAGGAATTGATCTGGTCCGTCCGGGCGAGAAACACGAGCTGCTCCCGTTGCCGGTGAAGAACACCGTGCTGATGTCCGCCGGCCAGCGCTACGTCAACCTCGCCCGCCTGGTCGGTGAGGGCTACGGCGCCTTCACGCAGGAAAAGGCGATTCGCCTGATGGATGCCCCCGTGGCCATGAAGAGCAACCTGCACAACGCCCTGATGGTCCCCGCCGACGGGATCATCTACGTGGCCAATGCCGACTCCGACGGAAACCCAGCCTGGAAACAGAAGTACAACCGGTTCGACGTCAGGGGGCTTATGTCCACGGAGCCCCAGTAGGAATCAGGGCGCGGAAAAGTAGAATGTCACCTATTTCGTTTGCCTTTTTCGTTCGATCGGGCCTTGCGTCGTCCGCGACATGTTGGTCTTATCGAGCAATCAGGGCAGTTGTGAACAGAGCAAGAATGTCCTCTTTTTTCCTGCAGAATTTCTGCAAAATGTCAACAACTAATTGCCAGTTTCTGTGTCACCGACGAAGGAAAGTGACGACTTGTTGCTCAAGACGAACTGAGGCCGTAAGATAGGACAAAACCCGAAAGCGGGGAACCATATGAGAGTATCACGTAGAACCAGTGGCGGGCGAGGCGAATATGAGATCAGTGAGCAGTCGCCCGAAGGGTACACGCCCCACGATCTGGTGGACCTTCGCCTGTTTCTTGACGTCGGGCAGGGGCTAGTCTTCGACACTGGCACAGAATTGCGGCATGCCCAAGGCAAATTCCGCATTCGGATGGTGACGCCTGACGCGGACATGCAGCTTCACCGCCAGCTCGTCGCGGCAATACTGCTTCCGGAAGCGGTGCGGGCGGACGAAACGCTGGGTGGTGGCTATCCCATCATCCAGAAGGGACGATATGCGGTAGAGACGATTCATCTGGAGGCGGTAAAGCGGGACGGGGAAAGGGCCTTTCTGGGTGTCTCTGAGGTGATCATTGCCAACGCAGACCACAAGGCCGAAGAACTCCACCTGCACACCCGGGTTTCTAATCTGCTTCGATTATGGGAAGAAGGCTCAGGACTTCCCCCAGATATAGAGGAGTTGCTGGGAACGCACGAGGGGATAGTGCGAGGGGGTGGGCCTCTCCACCACGAAGCAGAACAGGTGGTTGCAGCCATTCAGGCGGTGCTCTCTGACCAAGCAAATGATCTCGGCATTGCCTACAACGAGTACACAGACTCGCTACCGGCGCTCTTGGAGCTTCTGGAAATGCAGATTGCGGAGCCTGCTGCCAGGGTTGACGACATCGAGCCAGAACAGGTCGAACTGAGGCGCAGAACGATCCGGGAGTGGAAGAAGTGGGTGGCTCACCGCGGGACAGCGAGCGCAAACTTTAGGCGACGAGTTCGAGCGGCATACGAATCCACATGCCTGGTGTGCGGTAAGCGCTTCCCGCCAACTGCACACAATCGTGTCCCCGGAGTTGACGCCGCACACATCCTTCCGTGGGCGGATTATGACCTGGACAGGCTTGACAATGGCCTCTGCTTGTGCAAGCTCTGTCACTGGGCCTTTGATGAAGGGATCATCCTAATCAGCCACGATGGGACCGCGTATTTGATGGAGGTATCGCCGACCGCGAGGCAGATCATCACCGAATCCCGTCCGGATTTCAGCCTTGACGTATTCGAAAGGCTTGCTGGGCCTATTCCGCCAGATCGGTTGCCTCAAGCTCGTAATGAATGGCCGAACCAGCAGTTCCTCAGAGAACTCCTGCGCGTTCTGGGAGAGTAGTGAATTTGTTCTCCTCCAGAGTCCTGCGGATTAGGGCATCCTTCAGACGCTTGGCGATCCACTGAACTACCGGCACGGTGACGGCGTTCCCGATAGCGTGGTACCTGAGCGTGTCCAGCTCATCCGGGTTTTCACTAGCATCTTTGGGCAAGGTCCAGTTGGTTGGGAACCCCTGAATGCCTTCGCCTTCGCGAGGTGTGACGCGGCGGACCCGGCCATTGGGGTAGCTAACATAGGTCCGGCTCCAGTCCGTACCGGTGTGCCGTGCAGAGCAGGCGTAAAAGCAATAGGCCAGACCTTGCACTAATGGGCCTTTGACAGGATCTCCAAAGCTTCTCTTAAAGGGGGAAAGAGCTTCCTCCCCATCCTGTCCGCTCTTGACAACATTCCCTTTGCGGCGTTGGGACTCAAAAAGTACCTCTGCGGGAGTTCGCCAGTCTCGATGACATCCAACAATATAGACTCGTTGACGAGACTGGGCGACTCCGAAGCTCTTGCTGTTAAAAACACGCCATCCAACAGCATACCCGAGTTTGGCCAGCGTTCGAATAACGATTTGGAAGTCTCGTCCTCCGTGGGAAGAGAGCAGGCCTGAAACGTTCTCGACGAGAACAGTTCGGGGCAAAACTTCCCCAACGAGCCGAGCAAAGTCATAAAAGAGGCCTGATCGTTCCCCTCTAAGCCCTGAGCGAGGCCCCATTCGTGCAACAGAGATGTCTTGGCAGGGGAATCCTGCTGTCCACACGTCGGCTTCCGGGATTTGCCCATGCTCTACCTTTCTGATGTCCGTTGTCCTAGGGACGGAGGGCCAGTGCTGCTCAAGAATGCGGTTACAGAACTTGTCGGTCTCGCACTGAAAGACGACCGTGAACCCGGCCCTCTCGAAAGCCAGATCGAAACCGCCAATTCCGGTGAAGAACGAGGCGTGCCGGAAGACGATGCCTTTCGGATCCCTACGGTAGCTCATGCGTTCATTGCCTTCCGGATGATCCTCTCGATGTTGCCTTCGCTCGAGCACTGGCAACTCCAGATTACAAGCGGGCGCCAACCCGCCTGTCGCAACAGATGCCGCGTCCTCTTGTCACGTGCAACGTTCCGCTCTAACTTGCGATTCCAGTAGCCTGTATTGCTCTTTGGCCTATGCCCGTCCGAGCAGGTATGGCCATGCCAAAAGCAGCCATGCACCAGCACAACCACTTTGTGCTTAGGCAACACGATGTCCGGCCTGCCCGGAAGGCTACCGACATGAAGCCGAAACCGGTACCCAAGTCGATGGAGCACCTGCCGAACCAAGATCTCGGGTTGTGTGTTGGTGCCCTTGATCCGGGCCATTATCGCGCTTCGGCGAGCCACCGTAACCATGTCCGTCATCGCCGCACCCCCTTAAAAAGCGGCATGCGAACCGGCGGAATGGTGGCGGTGAAGTAGGCGCGCATCCTAACAATATCTTCATCCGTGAAGATTCGCCACCCATTCCGGTCCCTTTGGACATCGTCGACCCGACCGTCCAGCAAAGCCCTCTTGAGGGTGATGGATGCGACCCCGATCATCTTTGCAGCTTGGCTCAGGCGGTAACGGCTCATGGGTGACCCGTATCTCGTCGTATCAAGCCGTATCCGAACTCGTATCAACCCGTATCATAGAGGTGACCACCGGGCCGGTCAAGACTTATTTTCGGAAATTGTGCGGTTCCCGTTCAGGTCTTTTCCAGCACTTGGCCGCGGCTCCTGGTAAAGTCCATCTTTACCACTTTGCGGCAAAAAAGGGGAGCAAAAAAGGGCAGAAAAAAGGGGACATTCTGCTGTTCCACGGCGCGGGATCGGCGTGGGGTTGTGTCGGGGAGTTGTTAATGCTTGAAATCGCGGCCACTATCTGCCATGTTTAGGACATGACCGCCGACAATGCGACTTCCGGCAATCCCGCCTCTGCCGGCGCGGGGCGATTGTCCCTGGACGGATACCTGCTGCGGATGATCGACCTGAACGCCTCGGACCTGTTCCTGCGGGCCGGGACGCCGCCGGTGTTCCGCATCTACGGCCGGATCGTCCGCAGCGATCTGCCGACCCCGACTGTCCAGGAGATGCGCAGCCACCTGGCGACGGTCCTGACGCCGGTGGCCCGCGAGCGGTTCGAGCGGTCGCCCGACATCGACGCGGCCTACACCGTCCCCGGCAAGGGCCGCTACCGCATCAACCTCTTCCTGCACCAGGGGGAGCTGGGCTTGGCCGCCCGACTCATCCCGCAGGGCGCGGTGAAGTTCGAGGGCCTGAACCTCCCGCCGGCCGTGCTGGAGATGCCCAAGGCCCAGGCCGGGCTGATCCTGGTGGTCGGGCCCACCGGCTGCGGCAAGAGCACCACGCTGGCGGCGATGATCCACCACATCAACGCCGCGCGCGAGGCGCACATCGTCACCATCGAGGACCCCATCGAGTTCGTGCACGAGGAGATCCGTTGCCTGATCCACCAGCGTCAGGTCGGCTACGACACCGAGTCGTTCGCCACGGCCTTGCGGCACGTGGTGCGGCAAAGCCCCGACGTGATCCTCATCGGCGAACTGCGCGACTCCGACACGATCCAGACGGCCTTTTCCGCGGCGCTGACGGGCCACCTGATCCTGAGCACCCTGCACACCACCAACGTGGTCCAGTCGGTCGATCGCATGCTCAACTACTTCCCGCCGGAGGGCCGCCGGCAGGCCCAGACGGACCTGGCCACGACGCTGATCGGGATCGTCTCGATGCGGCTGCTGCCCCGCAAGGGCGGCCAGGGCCGCGTGCCGGCGGTGGAGGTCCTGCGCTCGACCCCGACGGTGCGGCGGCTGATCGCGGAGGGGGCCCTGGTGGAGCTGTACGACGTGATGAAACGCAGCCGCGACGTCGGCATGATGACGCTCAACCAGTCGCTGGTGCAGTTGGTGAAGTCCGGCCTGGTCGAGGAGGCCGCCGCCCTGCCGCACGCCCCCAACGTCGAGGAATACCGCCTGAACATGCAGGGGATGTACACCGGGATCGACTCGATCGATCTCCGCACGGAAGGCGACAAATGGAAGAAGGACAAGGACAAGCCGTAGCGCCGCGCCCCAAGGCCGACCGGCGCTACCTCGCCGAGCTGCCCGCCGACGGCCTGGTGAGCATGAAGATGCTCTTCGAGCACGCGGCGAAGGTCCAGGCCAGCGACCTGCTGATCACCGCCGGCTCGCCCCCCACCATCCGCGTGGGCGCCGAACTGTATCCGGCGATCGACAAGGCGCTCAACCCCGACCAGACCAAGAAGCTCATCTGGAGCCTGCTCAACGAGACGCAGCAGGAGATGTTCGAGCGGAAGAAGGAGCTGGACTTCTCGCTGGGCGTCACGGGCAACCTGCGCTTCCGGGCCAACGTCTATTACCAGAAGGGCACGGTCGCCGGGGCGTTCAGGCTGATCCCGCGGGTGATCCCGACGCTGGAATCGCTGGGGGCCCCGCCCATCGTGCGGCAGTTCACGCTGCGGACGCACGGGCTGATCCTGGTCACCGGGCCCACCGGCTCGGGCAAGACCACCACCATGGCCGCGATGATCGGGCTGATCAACCAGACCCGCCGGTGCCACGTCGTCACCGTGGAGGACCCCATCGAGTTCATCCACGAGAACATCCAGTCCATCGTCGATCAGCGCGAGGTGTACAGCGACACGCTCTCGTTCGCCAACGCGCTGAAGTACGTCCTGCGGCAGGACCCCGACGTGATATTAGTGGGCGAGATGCGCGACGTGGAGACCATTTCCGCGGCCCTGACGGCGGCCGAGACGGGCCACCTGGTCATCGCGACGCTGCACACCAACGACGCGATCCAGTCGGTGGACCGCATCGTCGACGTCTTCCCGGCCCACCAGCAGGACCAGATCCGCGTGCAGTTGGCCTTCGCGCTGATCGGCGTGACCGCCCAGCAGCTCATCCCCCGCGCCGACGGCAGCGGGCTCATCCTGGCCACCGAAATCCTGGTCAAGAACTACGCCATCGGCAACCACATCCGCGAGGGCAAGACCCACCAGACCCGTTCGATCATGGAGGCCGGCAGGACCGATGGCATGATCACGATGGATCAGCGGCTCAAGGAGCTTTACGGGGCCGGACTGATTACCTACCAGGAAGTGGCCCGGCGAATCTCCGCGCCGGCGGCGCTGAAGGACATCGCGATGATGGAGCCCCCCGCGCCCCCGCCAGCGGCGCCCGCGACGCGGCGGCGCGCAAAATGAAGCAACACCGAATGACTTCGAGCGCGCAAAACGCAAGCGTTCACCTGGGCGCCGGCATCACGAGCTTGGGTTTGGCGTCAGGCAGCGGGATCCCTGGGATAAAAAAGTCGGCGTCAGGGGAGGGGAGCCTGACGCCGTAGCATTAACTCGGTCAAAGGAGGGAGTTTGACCGAGGAGCCTCCTAATGGGTGATTCTACTTCCTTTTTAGCTTCATTCCGCCTTTTGTCAAGGGGTTTTATAAAATTCCGATGATTTGACAAACCAGATAAGGTCCTGACCTCAGGCATATACCTCATTCTTTTCGATATACGCCCCTACAGGCTCCGGCACGAGATACCTGATGGAGCTTCCGGCCCTGACCCGCCGGCGGATGTCGCTGGAGGAAATGTCGATGGCCGGCGTGGGAAGGACCGACTGGCGCAGCCGGTCGATCCGCTGCGGGCCAAGCTGATCCATCAGTTGCGCGAAGATCTCCTCGAGCCGCTGCTGCCAGGGCCAGCGCGCCACGATCAGTATGCGGGCCAGGTCCACCACCTCCGCCGCGCGGTGCCAGCGTGGCAGGTCCTCCAGCATGTCGGTCCCGATAATCCAGTGCACCTCCGCGCCGGGGCGCTGGCTTCGCAGCTCCGTCAGCGTGTCGAACGTGTAGCTGGGGCCGCGGCGGCGCAGCTCCAGGTCGCAGACCTCAAACAGCTCCTCCCCCTCGATCGCCAGCTTCAGCATCGCCAGGCGATGCTCCGGCGCCGCCCGCGCCGGGGCCTTGTGAGGCGGGCTTGCCGCCGGAACCAGAAGGACCTTTTCAAAGCCCAGCCGCTCCGCCGCGGCCCGCGCCACGATCAGGTGCCCGTGATGGACCGGATCAAAGCTGCCTCCCAGGATGACGATGTTCTCGGACAATCCCATGCTCCAGCAGACGACGCGGCCGGACAGCTTCAACGGCGTACCACCAATTCATTCGAAAGTCAGATGTATTCGGCGAACAGCTCTTGGCTGGGCCGGGCGATGACGACCTGGCTGACCAGCAAGCCGCGATGGCGGGCCTCCGCGGCCCCGGCGGCGACGGCGGCCTGGCAATCGGCGATGTCGCCGGCCATCAGGCAGAATCCCTTGCCGCCCAGGGCCATCGCCACGTGGATGCGATAGAGCGTGACCTTGGCGGCCTTGGCAGCGGCGTCGGCGGCGGCGATGACGCTGACGCCGCTGAAGGTCTCCACGACGCCCATCGCCTGGGGCTTTTCCAGCACCACCGACTGGCCCAGGGCCGGGAAAACCGACTCGTGCACGTTGGGCAGGATCAGGTGGTCGATGACGGCCTCGGAGCCCACCTCCAGCCCCCGCGCGATGGCGGAGCTGACGTCGCTGACCGGGCCGGCCAGCACGACGAGATACTTGCCCGAGCAGATCGTCCGCGCGATGAGGATCTGGACCGAGGCGGCCTTGAGCATCTCGTCCTGCGCCTGGAAACCCATGCCGATGCTGGAAAACTCCATCGCGCCGATGGATCGGGGTTGAGTCATATCGCGTTCCTCGCCCGGGCAATTCCTGGGCCTACGGTTTTCATCTCGACACAGAGACGCAGAGAGACAGAGAGAGAAGATAACGGAACACAACTGCAAGGTGAATCAACGGAAATATCGAATGGCTGGATGAGTCGTTCCGCTTCCCTCTGCTCCTCTGCGCCTCTGTGTCGCATGCCGTTGTATTCCATGTCGTTTCTCCGTTGTCAGCGGCTGATCCACACCACGCCATCGGCGATCGCCGTCACGGTGCCGTCGATGGAGGCGTGCACCGGGGCGCCCAGGGCTGCCCGGCCGTCCTCGCGCGGCACGTTGCCGACCATCTGGCCGGTCTTGACCTTCTGGCCGGCCTGGACCGTCGGCTCACAGGGTACGCCGGCGTGCTGCTTGAGCTTGATGCCGACCTCCTCCGTCGCCAGCAGGGCCTCCTTCAGCGGGCCCACGTCGGCAAAAGCGCGCAGGCCCAGCTTCTGTATCAGCCGTTTCATCGGCGCCTTGCGGTTGGCCAGGTGCATCCCGGGTCGCGCCGGGTTGAAGGGCGGCTGCGTCCATCGCTTGCCCTCGGCGGCCAGCCGCCGCTTGTTCTGCGAGCAGACGCCCTTGGGGTCCAGGTCCTCGGGACAGGAATAGAGGCTGCACAGGTTACACTCGCAGCAGAAGCTGGTGCCGATGAAGTTCGCCTCGCCGACGAGGTTGAAGCCCAGACTCCGCATCGCCCGGTGCGGTTCGAGGGGATGGCCCAGCAGGTAGCGGGGGCACAGCTCCGTGCAGAAACCGCACTGGTCGCAGGCGCTGAGCCCGATGCGGGCGATCTGCTTCCAGCTCCAGCGGCGGCGGCGCACCAAGACGTGGTCGGCGCCCAGCACCACCACGCCGCCGGTGGTCTTGTCCACCAGGGCGTCGGGGCTGTCGGCCAGGTAGCCCATCATCACCCCGCCGACGAGGTAGCAGGGATCGGGCACGGTTGCCCCGCCGGAGGCGGCGACGCACTGGCCCAGCGTCACGCCCACCGGCACGCGCAGGGTCACCGGCTGCGCCACCGCGCCGGCGACGGAAACGAACTTCTCCGTCACCGGCCCCGATGCGCTGGCCGCCACGTTCAAGGCCGTCTCCACGTTGATCACGACCGCCCCGACATTCAACGGAATGCCCCCCGGCGGGACCACCCGCCCCAGAACGTCATAGACCAGGATGAACTCGTCGCCGGCGGGATACGCGTCGGCCAGCAGGGCGATCTCCATCCCGCGCGACAGCTTGGGGCGCAGGGCCTCTGCCACGTCGGCGTACTTCTCCTTGACGGCCACGATGCCCCGCGCGGCGCCGGCCAGCGACATCGCCGCGGCCAGGCCTTCCAGCACGGCCTGGCCGTAATGGCGCAGCACTTCCTTGTCCTTGTACAGCAGCGGCTCGCACTCGGCCGCGTTGAGAACCACGGTGTCGGCGCGGGATGAGAGCTTGACGTGAGTGGGGAATCCGGCCCCTCCGGCCCCGACCACGCCCGCGGCAAAGAGTTGTTCGACGCTAACCGATGCCATTGGAAGTCCCGCATTCATTGCGTCAACGCTACAGGCAGGTTACCGAACTTGGAGCCGCAGGACAAGGACGGGCCGGCCGCAGGTGGAAAGGGAACACCCCGGCCCCACAAGCTGCCCGAAGACCTTGAAGTTGCACCCTCCGAGTTGTGCATCCTGCACACGTGTCCGCAACGGCGGCAAATGCGGGCTAAGAGCCAGGAGCCTCACCCCCGCTCAGATCGGCTTAGCGGGCTGCTGGCCAACGGACGCCTGGAGCCTCTGCTTCATCACCCTGCCCACCTTGAACTTCACCGTCCGCCTGGGCGGGACGTGCACGCGCTGCAGGGTCTTGGGATTCTGGGCGATCCGCGCGGCGCGATCCTTGGTCTCGAAAACCCCAAAATCGCGAAACTCCAGCCGGTTCCCGCGACCCAGCTCGTTGATGATCTCATCAAGGAACTTTTGCACCACTTCCTTGACCAGCACTCTCTTGCTTTTGGTCTGATCGGCTATGCGGTCAATCAGTTCCTTCTTCGTCACCGTATGCATGAACATCCCCTTCAAAACGTCAAGTCGCCTTGGGCTCCTGACCAAAGACCACGCGTTACTGAGAGATGTCACGGCCACTAAACTGCAAGTCATAGTATGCCAAAGACTTCATGCAAACAAGAAAAAAAATGCCGCTGGAAAAACCTTGCCGCCCGACCCCCCTTGGCCGCCCTGGGGGGGCTTGCGGCCCGCCCTCGCGCGGTCAGTCCGCCTGCGCGCGATTGTGGGAGTTTTTGCCTAACCTCCAGGCCGCGCATCTGTCTAATCAGCCGGAAGCTCGCGGGACAGCGAGCGAACGGATGAGGTTTGAAAACCAAGAACAGGAAAGGAGTGAACATTATGAAGACCTTTGGCGGCAAGATTCTTCTGGTCCTCGCGGCGGCCGTGACCGTTGTGGCTTTGGGCGGCGCCAGCGCCTACGCAAGAGACCGCGACAGGGTGGTTGTCTCCGATGGCTGGCGCCACGATAACGTGGTGGTCGTCCGGGACAGGTGGCGGCCGGAATTCCGTTTTGAACGCCGGCCCGTCGTTGTTTACGATCCTTACCCGGTGGTGCGGTATGACTGCGCGTATCCGGTGTACCGTCCCTGCTACGGGGCGTACCTCTACGAGCGTCCGCGCCACGGATTCTCCATCGGCTTTGGCTTTTCCCGCTGATCTGCGCCGAGGGGAGACGGTTTAATTGCGGCTGGAGGTCTCCAGTGTGTGCGCCTGGGGACCTCTGCTGTTTCAGGCAAGGGCCGCCCCTCTGGCCGGGCAAGCCGGCCGCTTGAACGTGCCGCGAGTCACTCGCCGTAAGGACCGTCAGGCCGATAGACCAGAGAGGAATTGGCCGGAATGTAGCCCAGCTCCTCGAAGATCAGCAGTTCGTTTTCCTGCGCCAGCCAGCAGGAAGGCAGGTAGTAATGCTGCTGGGGCCCGACGGTCCAGAACCGGCCGATATTGTGGCCGTTGAGGAAGATCTGGCCTTTCTTGGCTCCGATGATATGCAGGAACAGCGGCACCGTGCTGCCATCGTGCCGGAATTGGGTGACATACCAGGCCGGCTGGTCCTTTCCCACCACGTGCCCGCCGGGGACGGGCATTTCCCACGCGCGCCAACTCCAGGTGGCCCCGGCGGAGATGTTCTCGCTGAGCAGGTGCAGTTGGAATCGCTCCAGCGTTTCGGGCCCCAGATCGCCCCAGATCAGCAGCCGGATGGTGTTCCTGCCCCTGACCAGTTCGGCCCCCAGCGTCACATCGCCGAAGTTGCCGCCTGAGCCCATCCACGGGAAAAGCTCCACCATCCTCTCGTTGCACAAAACGGCCACGTGATGCGGCACGTCCGCAAAGCGCAGATGGATCGGCGCCACGGTGCGCAACGTGAATTCAAGGTCCGCGGCCCACAGGGGGCTGGCCTCCAGCGCGGAGGTCAGGTGGGAATGCTGGCGGGGAATGATCCGCTTGTTGAGTCCCTCCAGGCGGCCGAGCTTAGGCTTTCTTGCCGGCAGCGGCTTGGCATCATAAACGTGCCCGTAGAGGCCCTTGTGCTCGCCCAACGTCGGGCGGAAACTGAACCGGCCGAGGTTGTCCAGCAACAACGTCAGCACATTGACGCCCGATTTGAACCGTGCCGGCATCGATTCCGTCGTGGCGCCCTCGCCGCGGCCCCAGATTCCCAGCAATTGCCCGTTGAGATAGACCGTCGCCCGGTCGCCGCAGTGCGGGAAGAACAGTTGACGTTTGACCAGGGACTTTTCCTGGACCTCCAGCCGGTACCAGAGGTAGCCGTAATGAATGCCCAACTGGTCCGCGTCCGCCGGACGCGCGATCCTTTGCCAGGCGAGGTTCTGCGAGACCGGCTCGGTGCAGACGCTCATTCGCTTCCAGGAGCCCAGGGACGGCGCGGGAGGCAATTTGGCCGGCGCAGACTTGACCTTCACCCGAGTCAGTTGCCCCTGCATCGACAACTGAGCCATGTCGCTTGCCTTGGGCACGTGCACCACGTCCTCGAGGCTCTCCCCGACGAACCTGGGTCCCAGGACCAACTGGTCTTCCAGCACCCACGTTCGCTGGGCCAGGTCGCTGTTGATCACGGCGACCACCAGGTCCGGATGTTCGAGAATCGTCACTTCGTCGCCCGCCGGCACGCGGCAGCGGCATTCTTTCTTATCGATCGAGATCGCGCCGTCCCAATTCACCGGGCCGTGAAGCACCAGCACCTTCTGGCCGAAAAAGCCCAGCGGCATCAGGTTTGCATAGTCCAAGACGTGACTTTCAGTCAGTTGCAGCCTCATGGGCACGGCCATGGCGCCAAAAGGCTCCAGCGAGACGGTCACCTCTTTGCCCCAGGGAAGGGAAACCCTGGCCGATGCGATATCGTCGCGCCCGTTGTTGGTGACGATGGCCCAGCCGCCGCGCGGCCCTGAAACGTTCAGCACGCCGCTGCCGTCGTGGATATTGGCGGCCGGCGAGCCCATCGATGTCTCGGCAAAGAACCTGCCCATGTGGCTGGCCAGCATGTTTACCAGCTTGGTCAGGTAGTATTTGCGCGTCAGGCCCCCGCCCTCGTTCAGAGGGGCGTCGCAGTCGTAACTGGTGGTCTGATAGGCCGCTTGGGACAGGTTGGTCCGTCCCCCCCAGAAGCCCAAGTTGGTTCCCCCGTGCCACATGCAGTAATCAAACTGCGCCCCGCAGCCGAGGATTTCCAGGGCCCGCCTGGCCACCTCGCGGGCGTCGCGCCGTCGATGCGGCTGGCCCCAGACGTCGAAGGGGCCAGCCCCGAATTCCGTCACCAGCATCGGGGCGCCCTCCTGGTGAGTCCGAAGCCGCTTGAGCTGCTGGACCTCGCCGCCGAAGTTCTTCACGGATTCAATGCTGTCCGGGAGCGGGGGATCGCTGAAAAGGTTGCAGTTGATGATGGGGATTTCAAAGCCGCTGCGCCGGAATAGCTGGCTGATGAATTCCAGGTAGGCCAGGCGGTCCGGCATCGTCGTCATGAAATACTCATTCTCATTCTGGATGAGGATGATATTCCCCTCGCGCGTGACCTGGAGTTCGGCCAGGCGGGGCAGGACTTGCCGGAAATACTTGTCAAAATAGTGCATGAAGCCGGCATTGTTGGTCCGGTAGGCCATGCCGCTCTTGGCCGAGAGCCACCCCGGAAGCCCCCCAAAGTCCCAGTCCGCGCCGATGTAAGGTCCTGGCCTGAGAATGACATACAGTCCAAGCTCACGGGCCAAACGGACAAATCCCACCACGTCCTGGTCGCCGGTGAGTTCCCAGTGGCCTTCCTTGGGCTCGTGGAAATTCCAAGCCACGTAAGTGCTTATGCAATTAAGGCCGGCGCGCTTTGCCTTCAGCAGGCGATCGCGCCACAACTGGGACGGGGTGCGGAAGTAGTGCACGGATCCGCTGACCAGCCAGATCCGCCTGCCGTCAATCAGGAAACTGCGGTCATCATATGTGACCATAGCCATGACGCGTTCCCAGCCTAATGAACCGTCGGCGCAAGGAAGTGCAATTTGACAAAAGTGTAAGTTTTTACTCTGTCAAAGCTACCAAAAAATGGCCGACGCCACAAAACTCCCCAGCTTCGCCGTAAAGGCACGAACCTGCCTTACACTCTTGAAGTTCCTCTTATCTATTTTCGGCATAACGCGTTAGGTAAATTAAGACTTTCTGTTCCAAGTCAACCAAAAACAGGCGCCCAAGCTGACATTTGTACTTAACCATATTACAACAAATGACTTAAGCCAAAGACGAGCGTTGCACTGAAAAATCTTGCTTGCGGCTTACTTCGGCCGTCTTCTGCTCCCCCTTTACTCTGGGCGCCGAAGTCTTTATAACAGCCTCATGCCAATGCCCCTACGAGCACTCATCCTGGCAATCACCTCCATCGGGATCATGGCATCTCCTGCCCCGGCGCAATCCTCCGAACCTTCGCCCCCGGCGCCCCCGCAGGTGTCGCTGGCCGAGGGCAAAGAGCTGATCCTTCTTGCCCGCGCGGCCATGGAAGACTACCTCCTTCACCGGACCGAGGCCGACAAGCAGGCCATCCCTGGCCAACTGGGCGAGTTGGCCAGACTTCCTTACCCTGCGGCCGTGACGTTATGGTTTCACGGCAAGAACACCGGCCGAATCATCCAGGGCGGCGGGAATCTCTGCCGGAACGTGATCGTTGCTGCGCTGAAGGCCATGCGCAGCCCCGAGCTTCCCGATAGGGTCACGCCGGAGGTTTTGGGCTCACTCACCGTGGAGTTGGAGGTGCTTGGCGGGGCCAAGCCCGTCGAGCAGGATTCGCTTTTGGCCTCGATCAGGCCGGGGCTGACGGGCCTGAGGCTCGCCCGCGGAGGGGTTGAGGCCTATGTCCTGCCCGGGGAGGCCTACCTCAACGGCTACGACGCACGGCAAATGCGCCGCCAGGGCCTCGTGCAGCTCCCGCTGAGCCGTGGCAGCACCGGCCTGCCGGTGGCGGCGTCGATCTTCCTCACCCGGCACTTCGCCGGGTATCCAGATCGGAA
>Ga0209777_10005093_pt1 | contig 15274 bp, 14 predicted proteins | sample FrelakmetHBP12HB_FD_187147 | JGI IMG/M metagenome (GOLD analysis project Ga0209777, IMG submission 187147) | Freshwater lake sediment microbial communities from the University of Notre Dame, USA, for methane emissions studies -HBP12 HB (SPAdes)... | ecosystem: Environmental > Aquatic >... | reverse complement strand
TACGGCCGTTTTGTGAAATCGGGAGTCAGCGGGGCACTGGAGGATCCTTTGGACATGGCAAAGGGTAGCGGCATTGTGGGAGGAGTCGATTTTATCAATTGGGTAAAGCGGAAGTTCATAACGGTGAATCACCCTGTAAGGGAACAGCCTACAGTGAGGGAATTGAGAAAAGAGTACAGCCCGGAAGAACTTATCAAGCATTTCTTGACATTGACAAAAGCGCCAGACTTAATTCAGCGCGGCAAGCAATCTACGGGAAGGGCAATGCTGATGGAGCTTCTCTATCGCCTCTGTAGAATAACGCAGCCGGAAATCGGGAAACTGGTTGGTGGAATTGATTACAGTGCCGTAAGTCAGGCCAGAAAGAGATTTCAGCAAAAGCTAATGGTTGACTCGGAACTGAGGGAGCAGTTTTACTCAATTCAAGAGAAGTTATCCCAAATGTCAAGAGTAAAGATTTGACCCTCCCAACTTTAGCACAGCAATCTTCCGTTTCATATTCATTATACATCCTCCTCCCTATTTTACCTTATACATCTCCTGATAAAGCTGAAGTTCGATGGCATCAAAAAAGTTGTCGTACTGTTGTTTCCCGAGGAGCCGCCGCATTTCCCAGCCGTTGGAGACCCTCTTCTCAGTAATGACGGAAAGCTCAACTTCACATTCTTTCCAATCGATCTTTTTTACACGTGCGATGACCTTGGTTCTCCAGTCATCCTGCATCAGGTAACCCGATTCCACCTGATTCGTCTCCTGATTTATCGTGGCAGTTCCGAATCCCTTGTCTTTGATTACCTGCGCAATAGCCTGAAGGAGCTTATTTTCGCTGGCTTCATAGACGTGCCTGAATTCGTCCGGCTTGGAAATGACTTCTTCCCCTTCTCTACAGGAGGTCAGAAGAAAACTGAGGGAAAAAATGAGAGGCAAAATAATGATGAATAAAGATTGGCGCTTATTCATGGCATAAGATGCTTGACGTTAAGGCTGGGACACTTCAGCCAATTAACACTGCGATAGTCCCGATATTCTTTTTTAGACTTGAGACCTTTGAAAATCAGCATCTGCCGTCATTGCGATAAAGGTGCCTAGACCAGACCTTAGTCGCGGCTCAGGCAAGGGGCAATGACGTTGGAACCTCATGATTAACCAACGGCTGACAAGATTTCTCCATCTCTCCGAAATGACAAGATGGGAAATCCTCAAAGTTCTTAAAGCGGTATGGAAATTTTACTAATAGCGCGGTCTGCTGCCGCCGGGACGTCTTCCGCCGCCGCCGCCACCACGGCGATCCTCGGTGCGGGGGCGAGCTTCGTTCACGTTCAGCTTCCGTCCCTTTACTTCCCTGCCGTTGAGACCGCTGATGGCCGCCTTTGCTTCCTCTGCCCCCGGCATCTCTACAAATCCGAATCCCTTGGAATGGCCGGTGGACTGGTCCTTGATGATTGATGCGGACGCTACCTGCCCGAATTCTCCAAAAGCCTGAAGCAAATCTTCTTCCGTAACGGTGTAAGCCAAGTTCCCTACATAGATATTCATAACATCTCCTTCATATAATTTGGTGTATTATATCTGTTTATTTCTATTTTGTATATTTAATTTCTAGCTTTTCTAACGGATACCGCCTTGTTTCCGGGCTTTAAACCGGGAAGAATTAAAGACAGGCGCCTTTCTGGAAATACTACGCGACCCGTTCCGGAGGCCTGAGGCAGGCTGCATCACCGGCGAGGCAGCAAAGACCTGTTGCACCGGGGACTGCCGCAGGGCATTTGTTGAGCCTCGTTGTTTCGGAGACCGCCTTAGATGCTCTCCTGAGCCTTTTCCGGCAGGAGCCATCACTGTATAGTCGAAGTCCACCAATGTCCGTCTCTCGATCTTTTCACCTAAAGCCCTCTCAATGTCCCACACGAAGGCCCTGTCCTTATATGTCACAAAGGTAAAGGCGTCTCCTGTCTTTGCGGCACGTCCCGTTCGGCCGATGCGGTGTGTGTAAGCATCGACAGTGTCGGGCATGTCGTAATTGATCACGTGCGATATCCGGGAAACATCTATGCCGCGGGCGGCAATATCGGTCGCAACGAGGATCTGGTACTTGCCGTCACGGAAACCATTGAGTGCCTCCTGTCGCTTGTTCTGTGGCAGGTCTCCCTGCAGAGACGCCGTGACAAACCCGGCTTTTTTCATCTGCCTTGCCAGGCGTGTCGCGCGGTCCTTTGTGCGGGTGAAGATGAGCACCGATTCTGTGTCCGTACGGTCCAGGATCCGCATCAGAAGGGCCGCTTTGAGGTGCGGCTCAACGGTATAAAGTGCGTGGGAAACCGTGGATACCGGAGCATTATTGCCAACCTGGACGGTGACAGGGTTGCGCAGGACTTCCCGTGCAAGCTCCCTGATGTCATCGGGCATGGTGGCGGAGAACAGCATCGTCTGACGCTGAGACGGCAACCGTTTCAGGATCTTCCTGATATCTGGGAGGAAGCCCATGTCAAACATGCGGTCAGCCTCATCCAGCACAAGCACTTGCAAGCGTGATAGATCAATGACGCCCTGGTCCATGAGATCGAGCAGCCGTCCCGGGCAGGCCACGACGGTTTCAACTCCGCCACGGAGTTTCTTTATCTGGACGTGTTTTTCCACACCCCCGTAAACGGTGACGCTCTTTAATTTCGTATGCCGGCCCAGTTGCCGGATGTGATCGTGTATTTGTTCCGCCAGCTCCCGTGTAGGGGCGATGATGAGACACTGGATGTGCTTCCGATTGCCATCGATCAGCCGCTGCAGGATGGGAAGCACGAACGCGGCGGTTTTGCCTGTGCCGGTCTGGGCCATTCCCATGACGTCACGGTTTTGCAGTACTGATGGTATGCATTGGATTTGAATTGGTGTCGGAATAGTATAGCCCATGTCCTCGACACCGGCTTCAATTTGCGGGTGTAGATTAAAAGATTTGAAATTCATTAAAGTCCTTTTTTATTTGTAGGCGAGGCATAACCTAGGTCCGCCCTCAGCGGACAATTGTTATTCAGTTGCCTGAGGTCTCTCCAGACGGGTCTGATGGATAATCTGATGTCAGCGGCTCGTCATGCTCTGTTAGCTTTTCCCTCTTGCTCTGTCGTCTTGCCATTTTTTCTTTTGCTTTTCGCATGCGTTCAAGTTCTTTTTGCCTCTTTATGAACTTGTTTTGACTTTGCCTTGCCATATTCTACCTGCCTTCGTACGACGCTGTCTATGCCGCTCATGAGGGAATTACTTACAGCCCCAAAAAAAACCCCAGAGCGCTTTTATAAGCTGTGGGGTAAGGATTTAGACAAATGCCGGCTTTAAAAGTTAGCTTAATATATGCTTTATCATTGATTATGTCAAGTACCAGTATGAGCGGGTGTTTTTCGTGAATTAATGGAGCGGCGGGCCCGGTAATTTTGATCTGCCTCGAAACCGGATCATCATATCATCTTTCATGGCCCCACAGGGCGGTCATTTGCAATTGACACCCAGTATCTTTCCTTTTATACTCCGTCAGCCAGAGGACGAGTTTCGATTACATTCGAGGGCAGACCCAAGAGAGAAACCATGCAATAATCATTGGATTCCCTCCTTCACCGGCATCAAACGCATACTTTATGAAACCTGCAATCATCCATTCTGGTATAGCGGGCTCATCAGGGAGAAGCAGTCCGGGGGTCTATCTCCTTCTTATCACTCTGATCGTCCTTGTCATAATATACTATCGCATTCCCCCCCCGTGCCGGGAGCCGCTGACCTACCGCATAGGCACGGTGGATGCGAGGTTCGGATTGAGTCATCAGGACTTTGCGGATTCAGTCGGGAAGGCGGCATCTGTCTGGGGAAAATTATACGACCGCGCGCTTTTCCGGGAGGAGGCTGACGGCAAGATAGAGATCAATCTCGTCTATGACTACAGGCAGGAAGCTGCGGACAAACTGAAAAAACTACACTACTCCATTGGGACCACTAAGGGCACATATGATGATATGAAGGTTCGTTTTGAAAATCTGAAGGCGGAATTCGAAAGGAAAAATTCAGCCCTGGCGAGCGACGCTAACGCCTACAACAGACGTCTCGGCGCTTATAATGCCGAGATTGAAGCGGGACATCAGCGCGGTGCGGTAACGGAAGCAGTCTACAGACGGTTGACGGCGGAGAAGGCTGAATTGAACGACATGCGTGAAAAAGTGCAGGCGCGCCAGGAAGAAGTGAAGGTGATTGCGGATGTCCTCAACAACATGGCCGTTATTATAAATGATATTGCTCATAACTATAACCTTGACGTCGTTGAATCCCGGGATACGGGCAAGAGACTGGGCAGTGAGTTTTGCGGGGGAGATTATGTCAGCAAGGATGGCAAAAAGACAATTACAATCTACCAGTTTGATGATGAAAACAGACTGGTGCGGGTGCTGGCCCACGAATTCGGCCATGCATTGGGATTGAAGCACAACGATAATCCTGATGCTATAATGTACAGGCTGATGCAATCGGATTCCCTCAACCCCGCGCCGGACGACATTGCTGCGCTTAAAGAGCGATGCAGTAATTAATTAAGGAATGACAAGGAGACAAACGATGGCAGTCCATGACAAGATCGCGGCCATGATGGAGGAAATGACACAGTGGCGTCGTACCCTCCATGCCTGCCCGGAAACTGCCTTTGCGGAAAAGGAGACGTCCGACTACGTGGCCGAAAGATTGCGCTCTTTCGGCCTTGATATCGATCGGGGTCTTGCCGGCACGGGCATCGTGGCAACCATCCGGAGAGGCACGGGAAGTCCTCCGGCCATCGGCCTCCGCTCCGACATGGACGCTCTCGATATTACGGAGGCAACCGGTCTTCCATACGCTTCCCGGAACGAGGGGAAGATGCACGCCTGCGGCCATGACGGCCATATGAGCATGCTTCTGGGGGCGGCGAAGTATCTCGCCGGGAGTGATACGTTCCGCGGTACGGTCCATTTCATCTTTCAGCCTGCCGAGGAGAACGAGGGGGGAGGGGGACGGATGGTCCGGGAGGGGCTCTTCGACCGGTTTCCGGTCCGATCCGTCTTTGGCCTCCACAACTTTCCCGTTTTACCGGAAGGGACGTTTGCCGTTTGCAAGGGACCCATGATGGCGGCCTACGATGTCTTCGATATAGAGATAAAAGGAAAGGGCGGCCATGCCGCCACTCCCCAGAATGTGAAGGACCCTATCCTCGCTTCAGCCTATCTGGTGAACCTTCTCCAGAGCATCGTGAGCCGCGATCTTAATCCGGTAGAGGCGGCGGTCATCAGTGTTACAGAAATTCACGGTGGCACCTCCTACAACATAATCCCCGGGTCGGTCAGGCTCCGGGGAACGACGCGTCATTTCCTCCCCGCGGTGCAGGACATGGTGGAAGCGCGCATGCGCGAGATATGCAACGGCGTGTCAGCCTCATTCGATATTGCTATTGACATTACCTATGAGAGACGCTATCCCCCTCTGGTCAATACAGATCAGGAAACTGATGCGGCCATGCGGGCCGCAACCCTCGTCGCGGGAAAGGATCGTGTCTTCACCGAGATCAAACCGGTCATGACATCGGAGGATTTTGCCTTCCTCCTCCAGGAGAAGCCGGGGGCATATATGGGGATCGGCGGTGGAAATCCGAAGGAAACTGGCAGGCTGCACCAGGCCCTGTATGATTTTAACGACCGGATATTGCCCATCGGCGCGAGCTACTGGGCGACTCTCGTGGAGACGCTACTGCCGAAATGAAGAAGTGTTGCATCTCTCCGCTGTCATTCTCGCCCCCGATAATGACATTCGAGGGCAGGCTCCGGCGGGAATCTTGATGTAGTGAGGACTTTAGTCCTGCTGAAATAGCAGACCTTAAGGTCTGCACTACGTAGCGTCGATATACGGCGCACCTCAAAGTCTGCACTACATTGTAACATTTATGCATAAACTAAAACCCATCCATCGCGATCTTATTATTTCTTTTCTTCTTGTCGTCATCACCGTTGCTGTATTCTGGCAGGTGAGCAGCTTTGACTTCGTCCATTTTGATGACAATACCTACGTGTATGACAATGCTTATGTACAATCCGGTCTGAATTGGAACAGTATAAAACGAGCCTCCTCTTTTGAATTAGCGGAGAAAAGCCGCTTTTGGCATCCAGTAACATGGCTGTCATTGATGCTTGACTATCAAATCTTTGGCCTCAACCCCCACGGCTATCACCTGATAAATCTTCTCTTCCATGTTATCAACACCGTACTCCTTTTTCTTATATTCCACCGGATGACAAAGACACTCTGGCAGAGTGCCTTTGTAGCCTGTCTGTTTGCGATACATCCTCTCCATGTGGAGTCTGTTGCCTGGATAGCGGAGCGCAAGGATGTTCTTTCAACTTTCTTCTGGATGCTCACCATGGGAGCGTACAACTATTATGTTGAATGTCCGGGATTTCGGAGATATTTCCTTGTCCTTCTGTTTTTTATCCTGGGCCTGATGACGAAACCCATGCTGGTAACCCTTCCTTTCGTACTGCTGCTTCTGGATTACTGGCCCCTGCAGCGTTTTCAAAAAATAAAAGCATATCAAGAAATCAAGGATGAAGTATTCAAATCCGTGTCTTCTGATAAACAAAAAGAGAAATCCAAAGAGCAGCATGCCGTAAGGGAATCATTGGAAGCGAAGAAACCAGCCGATCCCGAATATAAATGGGCATTGATCTATCCTCTACTCCGGGAAAAAGTTCCCCTTTTTGTCCTGGCAATACTTTCAAGTATTGTAACGTACATCGCTCAACATATAATAGGGTTTGTGCAGTCTATTGAAGCGTTTCCACTGAGCGTTCGTATTGGGAATGCCTTCATTTCCTATATTACTTACATTGGAAAGACGGTCTGGCCGAGTAATCTTGCCGTCTTTTATCCTCATCCGGAGTTTTTGCTACCCTGGCAGGCTTTTGGGTCTGTATTACTGCTCATTGCCGTCACCCTGGCAGTATTCCGGATGATAAAGAGATCCCCTTATTTGGCAACTGGTTGGTTTTGGTATACAGGTACCCTTATACCCGTTATTGGTCTTGTTCAGATCGGGGATTTTGCCATGGCGGACCGATACACTTATATCCCTCTGATAGGGCTATTCATCGTGGTGGCCTGGGGCGTACCCGAGCTTTTAAAAAAATGGCGTTACCGAAAAGAGGCACTTTTTACATTATCTGCATTGAGCATTTTGTGCCTTTGCATTATCACATGGTTGCAAGTCGGGTACTGGCAGAACAGCTTGACCCTTTTTGCGCGAGCCCTCTCTGTAACAAAAAATAATGCCCTAATCGAAAGCAACATGGGCGCAGCTCTGGCGGAACAGGGTAAATTCGGGGAAGCCATTGGCCATTATCAAGAGGCTTTGAGAATCAAGCCGAACGATTGTGAGGCCCGTTACAATCTGGCCAATGCCCTGGCGAGGCAGGGCAAAATGGAAGAAGCCGTCTCGCACTATGCCGGGATCCTGCAGACACAGCCTGATGCTGCGGCAGTCCACAACAACATGGGCATAGCATTGTCTCAATTGGGGAGAACCGACGAGGCCATTGTTCATTTCCGGGAAGCGATCCGAATGAAACCCGATTTTCAAGATGCAGGATCGAACCTGGAAACGGCGCTCATGGGGCAGACAAGAACAAAAGAACCAGTTCCGGAAAAAGTGGCTATTCAACCAGCGGACCCGAATAGCGCCGAAGGTCAGCTGCGCACGGGCCTATCCCTTTTTCAGGAGGGCAAGGCTGATGAAGCCATTCCCAGGTTCGAAGAGGCGCTCAGGCTGAACCCGAACCTCGTGGCGGCACATGTCTCGCTGGGTTTGATTATGGCGCAGAAGCGTAACCTCGATAAGGCTATCGATCATTTTCGGAAGGCCCTCAAGATTAAACCTGATATCGCGGAAACCCACAACAGCCTCGGCGTGGCTTTAACATACAAGGGGGCTTTGGATGAAGCCATTGAACATTTTGAGACGGCCCTGAAGATCAATCCAAGATTTGCGAAAGCGCATAACAGCCTTGCCGTTGCGCTGGCGCAGAAAGGCAGGAGGGACGAAGCCATCAGCCACCTCAGGAAGGCTTTGCAGCTGCAGCCCGATTATGAAGAAGCAAAAAGAAACCTGAACATTCTGCTGAATATGCAGGGCAAGTCGTAATAATGCATCAACGAATGTAGTGCAGGACGATAGTCCTACTTAGATAGCAGACCTGAAGGTCTGCACTACGTAACGTCAATGAATGTAGTGCAGGACTTTAGTCCTGCGAATACGGCGCACCTAAAGGTACGCACTACATTGGGGGGCGATATAGGAAGCCTGCAGGTGTGCACTACGTAATGTCAATAAATGTAGAATATGGCGCACCCGAAGGTACGCCACTATGTTTTGTCCTTCCACGCAAAGTAATCAATGAAATGTAGTGCAGGACTTTAGTCCTGCGAATACGGCGCACCTGGAGGTACGCCACTACGTTAGCCAGGATAAACTGCGGTAATTGAGGGGAGTGCGGTTTAGTATGTATAGGTAATGGCGCCGCCGGCAGAGAATCTTTCGGAATATTGTCCTTCGACGTTCAGGCGGAATCCCTTGGCAAGTGGAGCATCGATTCCCGCAAATCCTCCCACGTTTGTCTTATTCTTGATCGTAGTATCCGCTGTCGAAAATTGAAGACCCGGCACGTTCATGGATAAATATGCCGTTGCTTCCGAATAATAGACGTAGGGTCCCGCGTAGAGCCTTATGCCGTAGGGAACGGTGGCCTGAAAGCCGATGCCGAAATTCGCATCCCATAGATCATCCACCCTGAGTACAGCCCTATAAGGGATGCCGCCATTGGTTCCATAAACATCATCCGTGAAACTCCTGAAGAAATACGTGCCCTGTACAAATGCCCCCATTCCGAAGGTCTTGTTAAAAGGAAAGAATATCTTTGCCCCCAGGGTTCCAAAAAATTTCCAGTTCTCTTGAAAATCATTGTTGGACGTCGTAGTAAGAGCACTTGAAGAGCGGAAGGCATCCTGGATTTTCAGATCCGATATCCCTATTCGCGCATATATATCCCAGCGATTTTGAGCGCCGTAGCCTGCCTCCGAATAAACCTGATTCTGCCTGGTCAAGAATTCCGTGCCATTCTTATATATGTCCTCATGATACCAGTAGCCGATGGCCGTGTGTAATCCCCCCCCCTCTTTTGATATGGGTTCGGGTGGACCAAAAGGCCCGCCGGCCGCGGCAATTCCATGGATGGCGAAGGTCATGAATACTGATATCGCGATTATTCTGAGCGCTTTCGTATGAATTCCTCCCGGTGTCTTTTTTCGACGAATGTAGTGCCAGCCTTTAGCCCTGCTTATATAGCATACCTGAAGGTCTGCACTACGCAATGTCAATGAATGTAGAATACGGCGCACCTAGAGTTACGCCACTACGTTTTGTCATTCCACGAAAAGTAATCAATGAAATGTAGTGCGGGACTTTAGTCCTGCTTAGATAGCATACCTGAAGGTCTGCACTACGTTACGTCAATGAATGTCAATGACGCCCGTCACCTCTCCAACCTTACTCCCGCAGGAGCAAGTTCCTCTATTGGCGTGCCCTTCTTCTTTACCTTTTTCCAGCGATACTGGACATAGGCGTCGCGGACCGCCACGTAAGGATCAATGGCTGCCTCTTTGAGAGCCTCATAGTCGCCGATCCGGAGAGATGTACTGTTCACCTCCTCGTATGACCTGACTATGGGCCATACATACCAGGGAGCGATCGCACTCGTATAGGAGAGGGGGTAGAGGAAATATTCACCGGCTATGTCAATGGAATCCCGCGCGCTGGAGGGTCCTACGAAGGGCCAGACAATGTAGAAACCCTGTCCCACTCCCCATACTCCCAGTGTCTGTCCCAGGTCCACGTCCTGTTTCTGGAGGTTCAAGTCCTTGCCGGCCGCGGGGTCCATCAGCCCCCCGATGCCCCATACGGTGTTTACGGTGAAGCGCCCGACTTCCGTGGCCGCGCAGCTTACGTCCGCCTGCAGAAGGCAACTTACAAAACGGATCGGGAATCCCAGGTTGGCAAAGAAATTCTTTACGCTTACCCTGGCTCCTTCGGGAACGACTGTCTTGTATCCCTGTGCCACGGGTTTGAGAAGCCAGAAGTACAGCTTATCATTGAATTCGAACATGGCCCGATTGAAGGGCTCGATGGAATCTGCAATTGCTGGAGCCTGTTCCTCCTTCGCCGCTCCCGTCGCCTCTTCCGTGTAATCCATGCTGGCATCGTTATTGACAGACCCCTTTTCAGGGTTTACGGGCGTCTCCGGGGATTTGACCGCTGCCTCCGGCGCTTTCGCAGGTATCTCATGGGAGTTGGAAGCGACAAGAATCGCTTGCGGTTGGGGGGATGCAGCCGGTGATGCAGGTGAAGAGGCGCTTTGGGGCGCGTGAGCACACCCCACGGCGATGAAGGCAAACAGCAAAACTGCAAACGAGAAAGATTTCATGAGTTGGGACCACTCTTCAGAGGTTTGTTGTTTTTTCTCACGCCCTATTGCGCCTTCACCTTTTTTCTCAGGATCTCAAGCAGCTGTTCGGGCGAATTTTTTGCCAGTATATCATTGAACTGGGTGCGGTAATTCTGCACCAGGCTCACATTCTCTATGACAACGTCATACACTCTCCAGGCGCCGTCCTTCAGGATGACTCTGTAGTTAATCGGGATTTCTTTCGAGGCGGTGATAACTTTCGTCCTGACCTCGGCCAGATTGCTCGAGATTATGGCTTCTTTGCTAAACTCGATTTTCTCGTTGGTGTAAGCAAGGATTCTGTCGGCGTATGCCTTCTCCAAAACCTGTTCAAACAGCTTAACAAATTCCTGGCGCTGAGCGGCATTTAGTTTGTTCCAATTCATCCCCATGGACCGTCTGGAGAGTTCGACTTCGTCAAACATGGTGACGTAGATTGTCCGGAGTTTGTCTTTCTTCATCTCCTTGGCAGACGGGGCTTTGAGCTTCGGATCGCGCAATACATCGAGGACCTTATCGGCATTGATCTTAACTGCGTCAAGCGGCGCACCGGCATATACGGCAGAAGTTATGAGAAAGAGCATCAGGATGCTTAATCCAACGAACAGTCGTTTCATGGCTTTACCTCAGAATTTTTTTTGGGATCATCCGTTTTTTTCACGTCACCGAAAGCGTACTTGCCGATAAGATCCGCAATATCCACGGCCGGCTGCGTCTCCGTAATGACCCCGCCGGGTTCAAGGACTGTACCTGCGCCGCCGGGATCGATGCTGACGTACTTGTCACCGATGAGCCCTTCCGTTTTGATAGAAGCGATGGCATCATCGTAAATCTTGACACCATTATTTATTCGCATTTCCACAACTGCTTTTTGATCAGCCTGATCCATGTAAAGCCGCTCCACCCGTCCGATATCCAGACCCAGCATATTTACAGGGTTGCCCGCTCTAAGCCCGGACACGGACGTGAATCGCGCGGAGATAGAGTAGGAGTTGTCGCCAAACAAAGATACGTGGCCAAGTTTGACGCTCATATATGCTATACAGAGCAGTCCGAAAACGACGAATATGCCGACAGTTGTCTCCATGAGATACTTTTTCATTTGTTCACCCCTTGAAGACGGCACTGTAGCCGTCCAATTTCTCTCTGCTGACTCTCAGCAGATGCTATAACGGTTTCTATTTCTGCAATGGGCTGTCCCTGGGCAAGGCCGGCGACGATGGTGAAGTCAACGCACGTCCCCGGTGCCGCCTTCTCACGGGCCCCCGCCCAAATTTCGCTAATTCCGTGCTCTTGAAAATCTTTGATAAAATCCGCCAGCATATCTTCAGCCTCGTCCTGTTCCGAATAGGGAAGGACAGTAACGAATTCATTGATGCTGCGGCGGGTGGAAAAGCCACCTATGGCGCCAAAGTGCTTATCGATATACACCCCCATAGATTGTATAGCCTCCTGTGCTGATTCGTGGCCCAGGCCCGTAATGATGGCATCCAGGGACTCCAGCTTAAAAACCGCGACACAGTATGTATCCCTGAGGGATCTCCGTTTCATCTGACCCTGATACATAACCTTGAACTGCCGCTTGGAGTGCAGACCCGTCAATTCCTTTTGCAGGCTTTCCAGGCTGCGGATGACCTCGTCTTTGAAAGGATGGTCGAAGTCTTCAAGCTCCTCCGGAGTGCCCTGGAAAACGATATTGCGGCCGTAGAGGGCAAGGATGCGGTTTGAGATGAAGTACACATCCGGAATCTCATGGCTGACCACGACCGCCGTAAATCCGAATTTTCTCTGGTACTGGGCAATCATACTCAGTATGGCATTTTTCCTTACAGGGTCCTGGCCGGAGGTGGGCTCGTCAAAGAGCACGATACTCGGATCTATAACCAGCGCCCGGGCCAGGGCTGCCCGCTTTTGCATGCCCCCTGAAAGTTCGGAAGGAAACTTCTTGGCGGAGTCGGTGAGTTCTGTCTGCTCTATTCTTGCCATAACCTTGCTGTCGATTTCAGACTTGGTCATGGTCGTTCTTTCCCGGAGGGGCAGGGCGATATTTTCATAGACCGTCATGGAGTCGAACAGGGCGTTGTCCTGAAACATGTAGCTCATCTGGGCCAGGGAGGCATCCACCTCGCTCTTGCTCATACCGTTGAGGGGTTTGCCCCGGAAGAGAATAGTCCCTTCGTCAGGCTTTATGAGCCCGATGATATGCTTGAGTAGAACTGTCTTGCCGCCGCCGCTCAGTCCGATAATGGTCGTTACCTGTCCCTCATAGATTTGGAGGTTAACGTTTTCGAGGATAGTCCGCCTTCCGAAGCGCTTCGTGACGTTTTTGAATTCAATCAGGGGAGTTTCCATGGACCTCTCTATATCAGTAAGGATGTCACTATATAATCCGCCACAAGAACGAGCACGGAGGAAAGCACGACGGCCGAGGTCGTGGAAAGGCCGACGGCCTTGGCTCCATGGCTGTCCTGGCGCATGTGTGCGAAATAGCCCTGGTAACAGCAGACGGTGGCGACGATGACGGCAAAAACCACTGACTTTATAAAACCGTCTGTGAGGTCTTTCATCTCCAGGCTGGCCTGGACGCGATGTAAGTAGGTTCCTGCGTTAGCGCCCAGGAGCAGCACCGACGAGACATAGCCCCCGATGATGCCGATGAGGTCAAACAGGGCCGTGAGCAGGGGAAAGCTGATGATCGCAGCGACAATTCTCGGGCTGATGAGATACCTCATTGGATCAATTCGCATCGTGTCCAGTGCGTCGATCTGCTCGGAGATGCGCTGGACGCCGATCTCCGCAGTGATGGCGGAGCCGGCCCTCGCTGTGATCATGATGGCCGTGAGAACGGGCCCCAGTTCCCTTACCAGAGAAAGAGCCACCATCGTGCCGATTGCCCCCTGTGCGCCCAATTTAACGAGGGCATGGTAAGACTGGAGACCCAGGACCATGCCTGTGAAGAAGCCGACAAGCGCGATGATCGTTGTGGAGCTCGCTCCGATATAATAGAGCTGCTGGACTATCTTGGATAGCTGCTTGTGCCAGAAGGTCTTTGCCAGGGCGAGAAAGAGGAAAATTGTGGAGGCCCCGGAATTGTCAACCCAGCTTATCACTGTCCTGCCCGCGGCGGTAAATGGCGACAGCAGCAGCCTGACAAGCCGCCAGGTCTTCACCACGGCGGGAACTAGAAGAGTTGCGGATGCAGTGGGATTGTCAATTTTGCTTTCCGCACTTTTCTGATCCTTTGAACTGAGTGCCATCGATGGTTCCTGTTATTCGTGTAACACCGTGTCCGGAGACGGTTCCATAATCGGCATCCTTCCGTCGGATCCGGTCAGCGTTTTTATTCTACTCTCTTCCTGATGATGCGAACTTAAGTCTTTAGAAAGCAAGGCACTTTTCAAAAAAAGCTCATGAAGAGCTCTTACCATCCATAATTATTATCAATATTCCTACCTTAAGGCAATCAAAATATCATTAATTTTTCAAGCCTGAATTGTATGTAGTGCAGACCTTCAGGTCTGCTATATTGCCACCAAATACAGTGCATACCATCAGGTCTGCTATACTGCCACCAAATGTAGTGCGTACCTTCAGGTGCGCTATACTGGCAGGACTAAAGTCCTGCACTACGTAAAGGCAAGATGCGCAGGACTGAAGTCCCGCCCTACGTCTTTATGTGCTTACAATTAACTTGACATCAAGACCTCTTCTTATTACATTGCGCCGACTTCGTAGATAAAAAGATGGGAAGTAACTTATGTTTGGCCATGTGAAAAAATATTTTATCGCAACCCGTCCCTGGTCATTCACGATGTCCCTAATTTCCGTTTCCGTGGGGACGCTTCTGGCCGCCCAAGAGGGGTCCGTGTCCTGGTTATGGTTTGCCATAACCGCAATCGGGATCATCCTTTTCCACGCCGCCGCCAATTTGATCAACGATTATTTCGACACCCTCTACGAAATCGACCATCAGGATTCGCCGACGGCGAAATATCGGCCACAGCCCATCATCTCGGGTATGCTCACGCCCCGCCAGACCATAGTTGAAGCTTCTGTCTTTTTGGTCTTAACAGTCGCCATCGGCATGACAGCGGTTGTGGTGCGTTCCTGGCATATCCTCTGGATCGGGCTTATCGGCCTTTTTACGAGCATCTACTATACGGCTGGTCCGGTGAAGTTCAAGTACCGCGCCCTCGGCGAGTTTGCCGTATTTATGATGTGGGGCCCTCTCATGATCGAAGGCGCCTACGCGGTGCAGCGCCAGGCCCTTTCTATGAAGGCCTTGTATATATCGGTCCCATTCGGAGTACTCGTCGCCCTCGTTCTCTTCGCCAACAACATGAGAGACATCGCCTACGATTCGCGCCATAACGTCAAGACCGTGAGCATCATGCTGGGAAGCCGCAACAGCTACATACTCTTTGCGGGACTGATCGCGCTCGCCTACGCGTACGTCCTGGGCATGATCCTTATAGGAATCATGAGCCTCTGGGGACTGCTCATATTCCTCTCTATCCCCCACGCGGTAAGTCTTTTGAGAACCTTCAAGGAGAAGGTCCCGGATATGGCTGACGCCTTGACGGCCCAGTTTGACACCGTCTTCGGGATTCTCCTGATGATGGCCATCTTCTGCGAAGCACGGGTTATCCTGTAATTGCCGCCTTTGCCAATCACTCCCCTTCTCTATCTCTCACAGTATGGATTGCATAAAAAAAGCCGCCCCACTGGAATGTGAG
>Ga0209777_10005092_pt1 | contig 15280 bp, 15 predicted proteins | sample FrelakmetHBP12HB_FD_187147 | JGI IMG/M metagenome (GOLD analysis project Ga0209777, IMG submission 187147) | Freshwater lake sediment microbial communities from the University of Notre Dame, USA, for methane emissions studies -HBP12 HB (SPAdes)... | ecosystem: Environmental > Aquatic >... | reverse complement strand
CTTATCGAAGTCATATTCCATAGTTATAGTTATGCAACTACAACTATATAATAGTTATGGGGCGTTCATCCCCCACCTTTCGGAAGGGGACTTCTCACCCCAAAAAAGTTAAAGAAAATCGTTGAATCCTTTAATGATTTTGAAACAACTAAAGACTTCTTTAATTACTATTTTGCCACGCTCATCCAGATTATTTCAGCTATGAGCAGAACGGCTCCTGCAACAGCAAGCAACCAGAAGTAATACAGCCCTAGGACTATCACTGCAACATTAAGTAATAATATAATCAAGGATGTCAAGGATGCAGTAAGATATGTCGTTCCTTTAACCACCGTATATGACAAGTATAGCCCTATTACAAGGAGAATGATTAATCCAGCCATAAATAGATAGTCAGAAGTTTGCATCAGTTGTAGGTTGAATACGACGGCCATAACGTTCCCGGTAGCTGTAGGCTGAATCAAGGTTATTGTCTTTGTTATTTCCTGATAGCCTGCTTTTGCTACATGTATGGTATAAGTACCATATGGTAAAGTGAATAGCTTAGTTCCAGTAGCAGTTGTATTTGCTGTTGCAACGATATTAACTGCCTGAGTGCCAATTCCTTCATATATAAGGATTATGGAACCATCGACAGGTGCACCATTGTATAGGACCGAAATTAAAAGGTCATTAAGTAGGGTTCCTCCACCGCTTGGTGCTTTCTTTGTTGTAAACGTCCAGTTTCCCGTTACCGGACCTTTTGTTATTCCGCCATGCCCGTCATTTACCGTGGCATACCAAAGATAAGTTGTAAGTTCATTAAGATGTACACTAACTCTTGCTAAAGTTCCACTGGTTACAGTGACTGTTCCGATTAATGTCCCATTACCCCAGTAGAACGACACAAGAAGTGTTCCTCCGTCTGGGTCAACAACGTGACATTGCACATATCCATCTTTGGGATTCCAGTTGGTTTGCCCATTTGATGGATTTTCTTGGTCGGGTACGTTTGGTACTGAATTTGCTTTTGTTGTAAATTGATACCATCTGCGTGTCCAGTTACCGCTTCCAGCCGGGTCTGTTGCGTTAACCCATACTCTGTATAACGTTGAAAATGCTAATCCTGAAACTGACAATGATTTTGTTCCGTTTGATGCACCTGTTGCAGAACTGCTTTGACCGTTGCTACATGCGATGTTCCAGTTGAATACGTTACCATTCGGGTCGTTTATCGGTATGTTCCAAGTAAGAGCAGTAAGTTGATTAATCGAGCCGTTTGTCGGGCTTGGCGTACCAAATGTTGGTGGATTGTTTGGTCCTGCACCCGCTAGTGTTGTTGCATCATCCTCTTGATATGCAAGACTGTATAGGTTTTTCGTTGTGTTATATGCCCAAGCAGAATAATAAACATGCTGAAGTGGGGTCAAACCAGATTGCTCAGTATGCGTACTTGTTCCATTGTATAACGAATTTCCGTCAGTTGGTGTTGTTGGGTAACTAGTATCATAACGTATAACTGTTCTATCGGCACCTGTTCCTTTTGTCCAAGTAAGATTAATTTGGTGCGAATTATAAGCCGTAGCAGTGAAGGCTCCTGTGTTTGCAGGATGAACTCTTACTGTTCCAGTGTATTTTGTAGTTCCCGGGTCTGTACCGTTGCCTGCTGAACCGCCAGCAGTTATGGTTAGAGTAGCTGTGCCAACATGTGCAGCAAACCACGTGATGTTAAACGCAGTGGCATTCAGATTATTTACTCTTCCGCCATATCCTGGCACATCAAATGCCCAAGTCCAATATTTTGCATACCCTAGGGCATTTTGAATGCCAGCACCGGCTGGTTTATGGAAAATAACTTCATATCCTGTATTGTAAGGGTCGCCAAAGAGAGAGCCCCTGGCAGAATTTGTATAGTTCACAACTCCTGCGGGCAAGAAAGTCATGTTGTCCACTGCAATTGTATCTATTGCACTATGGATGTCACCATATACGTCAAAACGGAAAGAGTCACCTACAGTTACATCCTTGGGATTAGGTGTGAAACCCATGTAATTTGGCCCTGCTAACGGCGATGGGCCAGCAGATACAATCATGGTCGACATTAGGGAGAATACTAGCATCAGAACTATTCCTATACTTTTTTTCATTTTCTTACTCCAAGAATTGCTTAATGGTTTTAATAGCTTTCTCCGTAATGACTTACTAAAGCTGAAATGTCTGTGTAACTTACTGTGCCATCGTTATTAATATCTGCACCTATCGAACCAGCTACCACTGTGTCACCATAATGAGATACTAAATTAGATACATCAAGATAGTTTATATCTGCGTTTTCATCTACATCCCATGCTTTTGATGTTTTGAAGTTCCAAGTTGGTCCGTGAGTTGCATCAGCTATTCCATCAGATATGGTAACGTACCATTCATGAGTTAAATCGTGGGTAAGCCAAGCAGGATTTGTGTAAGTAGGCAGGTAAATGCTTGCCTTTCCACCGCTTGCAACACCCGTTACAGTATGAATGAGTGTACCATTATTCCAGTAGAACGATATACTCAATGTATCTCCATCTGGGTCGCTTACCGTAGCATTAAGATATTCATTATATACACTCACATATGGGCTGTTATTTGCCGGCTGTGGACTTGTTGGCTGATTGGGTGCTGAATTAGACAGAGTCGTTGCATCATCTGAAGCATAAGCTGTGCTCCATGAACTATCTGTGTTGTTCCAAGAATAGGCACGGTAATACCAATGCTCACTGGGCAACAGAGGGGTATGACTGTATGACGTTCCCGTATTATTGTAGACATTTATTCCATCAGTTCTGCTTGTTGGGTCTGAGCCAAGTTTTGCTACAACGTACGTTTTATCGGCACCGCTTCCTGTTGACCAAGATAAATCTATTCTGAATCTGCTGATTGGTGTTGCTGTAAATCCGGTAGGTGCACCAGCAATATACTCATCTCTTACATCAAATGTGTATGTTGCTTTTGCTGTATCGTAACCATCAGTTACATTAACCCACCATGTAACAGTTATACCGTACGTTAAAGGTGGTGAAAGAGAACAGGTCTTTGTGCCACCAACACCGCTTCCACTATTGCTGTTTCCTAAACTTGTTTCTATCGTCCAGGCTATTGAACTGCCATCTGCGTCAGTAACACTGGCACTTACAGATGACTGTGTTTTATCGATGTTGGGTGCCCCATTGGCGGGATTTGGACTTGAAATTGAAGGTATATTATTTGTTGTTGCATCCGCTGTTGAATAACTTAAACTATAAAATCCAGCACTGTTGCTCCATCCCCATGCAGAATAATAAACGTGCTGACCAGCACTTAAACCTGTCTGACTTGTTGAAGACCCTGAATCATTATATAATAGTGTACCATCTGTGACACTTGTCGGACTTGAACCTGATTTGTATCGAATTAATGTCTTATCATCGCCAGTATGTTTCGTCCATGACAAATCTATTTTTGTTGAGTTTACCATCGTTGCTGTTAAGCCAGTTGTAGCTTGTGGATGAACTCTTACAGTTCCGGTGTATTTTGTCGTACCTGGGTCTGTACCACCCGCAGCTGTTCCACCAGCAGTTATAGTTATTGTAGCTGTACCAACACCATATGCGAGCCAAGTAAGATTAAAAGCAGTAGCATTTGCATTATTTATTCTTCCCCCATATCCTGGCACATCAAATGCCCATAAACAATATTTTGCATATCCTAGAGCGTTATGAATACCACCACCAACTGGTGTATGAAAAGTAACGGTATAAAGGTCGGCAGGCATGAATAATACTCCTTTAGCTCCACTGGTATAGTTTACAATACCTGCGGGCAAGAAAGTCATGTTGTCCACTGCAATTGTATCTATTGCACTATGGATGTCACCATATACGTCAAAACGGAAAGAGTCACCTACAGTTACATCCTTGGGATTAGGTGTGAAACCCATGTAATTTGGCCCTGCACCTTTTACAATCATCATCGGCAATAAAGAAAGCACTAGCATCACTAATATTACAACTACTTTTATTGTTTTCATCTTATACACTCTCTTTTTATTTAGTAAATTTCAATTTAGGACGCCAAATAAAGCAAATTGGGGCGATACGCCCCCAGACTTTAGTTTTCGCCCTATTACCAAAGACCTTCTTTCCCTGTTAATGCCGGTACTATTGTTAGATTTGGTTTGAAAGCTTCGACGGTTTCTTTTTTGAACAGTGCAGCAAACAGTACTACATAGACGATTACCGCTACTAGCGATAATGGCTGTGCTGTCAAAAAGCCGAACACGGCATTAACTAGCGCCAGTATTGACTGGAAAGCTAGTAACCACCATGTCCATGCGTGTCCTTTGGCTACTCCATAGGCTATTATTGCCCATAGGGCTAGGCTCAGAACTGCTGCACCATTTAGTGCATAAGTTCCAGGCACGGCACTGGGGGTTGCTGGTACATTTGGCGTTATCAGAGATTGTCCCATGGTTACGGGGCTTAGTGGATTATTGACACCGGCAAGCCCTGCGAAGGCACCGATGACGCTAATTACCACAAGGGCAAATATTAGCAATATCCACGGTTTGCTCATTGTTAGTATGTGTTCCATATTTATCAAACTAAGAAATGCATCCTGTGATTATAAGCATTATGTCAAAATGCGTATACAATCACTTTCTTCTTTTTTTGATGGTTGGATATAAAAATAGTGCGATTCCTACCACTGCAAGGATTAGAATAACATATTCTGATGAAATTGGAGCTCCTGTTGGATATGGATTGGTAGTTGAAGCAGTTGCACCTGCCTCAGCATCAACTAGACCGTATCCGTATGTCTTATCATATTGTGTCGTTGGTAACACTTCACGGTTTGCACCGTTCTTTATTGCATTCTCCAATTGCCACGCAGAATAGTCCCTGTGATTTTCAGCTATCAATGCAGCTACTCCCACTGTAAGGGGTGTTGAGAAACTTGTTCCACTTGCAATAATTTCATTCCCTTGGTCATTGAACATTCTTACATTTACACCTGGTGCAGAAACATCTGGTTTTGGATTTCCATCAATAGTACCAGCTCTGCAAGAGAAATAAGCAATCTTGCCATCATAGTCGACTGCACCGACTGTGAGAACGTATTGTGCCTGACCTGGACAGTTTACTTTCATCGTGCTTGGTACTTCAGGATGTCCATTTCCAGCGGCCACAATCATCGGAATATTATATTTTAGAACCATATTGTTTGCATGACTATCTAATATACCTGGTGCTCTCCAGCCTCCTGTAAGTCCAATCGGAGATGCACCTATGGAATTGCAACAGATAACATATTTATCAGGGTGAGCTGTCTTCCATTGTGCGACCCAGTCCCATCCTTTCATTATATCGAACAGGTTTGCCCCTCCGCTTGACATGAATACTTCGACGTTCAATAGACTTACTCCGGGTGCAATCCCCTTTATTGTCTCATCCTGCGATGCTATGCAGCTTGCTACGGCTGTTCCATGCCACATAACGTATTCACCGTATAATTTATAGCTGTCTATCACTATGCTTTTTCCATCTCTTTCAAAAATAGGCAGCTCAGCGTTAATACCTGTATCGACAACTGCAACTACTATGCCATTTCCTGTCAAACCTTGCTCCCACAAAGGCAACACGTCCAACATTGAGTATCTGACATCCGTTAAGCCTAAATCGGTCTGACTTTCGACTGACTGCGGTGCATACCACACCACACTGTTTCTGACTATCTGTTTCACATTTGGATTTGATGCGAGTTCTGATAATTGTCGTGCATCTATTGTAACTCTTACTGCATTATCTGAATAAGTAATACTATCTGTAACAGCACCGCTCAGAGCCTGTACATCTTGGATAAAAACATCTTGGGCTTGGACAGTAGCCATCGTGCCTGGAGGCGTTTGAAGTTCGATTATCACATCCACCAGTCCCGTCTGATTGACTAACGATGCATCCATTACTGCAACAGTGGTAATGCCTGGCATCTTAATCGTTCCTGTACTGAAGACCAGTAAGATTAGAGCTAAAACGATTAATGCTACGGCTATTATTCGGTATGTGTTTTTTTCCATATTAATCACTACTTTTCAAATATTTTTAACAGATTACCGCCTGTTGTAGCCATCAGCCCGATAGCCGCTGTTATAAGCACTCCTGCATCAGCAACCCATCCGACTGGCCCGAACATTACAAGTATGGGTGCAATCATTATTCCACCAATTGCCAGCATCAATAATAGGCATTTTAGTGGCATGGCTAGACAGGAAAGAGAGCCTAAATCACTCATTTTAGATGTCTCCCTCCTTTTTAGCATATAAGAAGGCTATCAGAACCATGAAGCCAAGAACTAATGCTACTCCTGGCATAGGCAATCCTGCGACGGTTGTATCCTGTGCCGTTGCTGTCACTGAGAAGGGTATTACCTTTACTTCCATTGGCTGTGAATCTTGTAGTGGATAAGGCTCTGTAATACATGCACAGTACGTACTTACCACGATGATATTTTTGCCAAGATTGTCAGCGTTGCAAAATGCTCTGCCCTGTATCGTTGTTGTCTCACCGGCTGATACTGTTGCATATGTTACTATTTGCTCTTGCAATCCTTGTTCATTCCATGAGAGCATGTCAACCTGCGGTGTAAAGCCTTCTGGAGTGTTTAGGAATTTCGCTTGCGAATCATCATGTACCTGTGATATCAGGCTTGCATGGATAATCGGAAGCAATTTTCCGTTAGAAGTGAACGCACCATATCTTGGTGTATTATTTTGCCATATGCAATTTATTTTCCAATTCGTATTGTCTGTCGATAGTTTGTAATCTGCATCCGACCAAAGTACATCGCCTGGGCTGAGTTTCCCGTTTCCATCTACATCCTTGTATATTGCCATTTTTATGTATGGTTTTATCCATGTCGTCATTGGGGTGAAATATATCTTGAAGTTGTAATACATTCCTTTCGCTGGATTTTCGGCCATGGTGCTAAATGTCGCACTACTGCTTGTATAATCTATTGTCATCGGTACCTTATTTGAGGGTGTTAAACTCGCTGGTGCTGTAATCACTTGTTCGCCTGGCGTGAATGAGAGAGCTGATACTGTAAACTGTTGTGTGTTTGCTGTTGTTTTATATATCGTTGGTATGGCAGTGTAAGCGACACCAAAGGCAAGGATGAACAATGCTGCAAGTGCAAGCGTTGTAACTCTTTTATCGACATGCTTGTTGCCTAATGTTCGTGATGAGGACCTGTCGAGTATCAGGAACGAGAATAGGGCAGAAATGAAGACTGGAATGACCAGAGCGAATGAAGTTACTTGCAGTCCGCCTGTAAGGACGACCCATATAATTCCGCCAATCCAACCGGTCAAAGCACCCTGTAGTATCAGTAATGCGTTAATGCGTAACGATTTTCCTTCTGTTACAACGAAACCGATTATCAATGATGTGAGCATGCCCAACATTCCGAATAACATTACTTCCATTTCTATCATTTTTTACCTCCCAACAAATAGCGTTTTACAAGAATGGCTAGGATGACTATTATGACTAAGGGAATTATGACGTATATGAGCAGGCATTGGCCTATCTTTTCGACCTGCGACATCAAGAACCAGGTGAATATTCCACCGCCTACCAGCATCGCAATAAATATCCCAAGACATATTAGCGTCTGTGCATATTTTTCTTCTATCAATTTTCTAAGCATGTTTTTCTTTTCTCCTTTTTCTAATGGCTCTTACATCCAATATTACAAAAATTATGGACACTATTATTATTAATAGGAATACTAAGTCAGGCGTTGCAAATGAAAGCTCTATTTCGCCAGTCAGGGGATTTCCCCCCAGATTTATGTAGACATAAAATGGTGCACTGAGACTGTCTATAACGGAACTACCTACAACATGTACTGTACCTATTGTTGTCTGTGCTTGGTTGCTCCACTGGATTATAAATAATTTATTTACATCGTACAACTTTGCCTCAACCGACCAGTCTCCTGACGATGCAAATGCAGGTATTTTCATTATTCCTGAATCTACGTTTATACTCCAGGTGGCCGTGTTGAGACCAGAGCTTACTTGTGTTACAGAGTCAAGATTGTCCTGTACCATGTATTTTGTGCTGCCAGTTGGGTCAATGAGATACCATTTTACAAATGCTGGCTTCCAACTTGGAGTTATTACAAGACCGTTTGTTGTCAACTCATAATTCTTTAGTTGCAAGGCTATGATTGAACCTGGTTTTGCCTCAATGGTTGTAGATGCTGTTTGTGGACAAGTTGCACAACTGGCTGATGCTAAACCTGAACAAAAAGTGAGCAATAGTATCAGTATGATTATTTTTACCTTCATTTCTTTTCCCTGTTTTTCTTATCTTTTCTTCTTAATAGTATTAGTGTAATTCCAACTGCAATGATTAAACTTATTAATTCGAAGCCTGGTGTTTTCTTAACCCCCGGTGTCATTGTAATTTTAATCGTTTGGCTTGAGTTCAAATCAACTTGGGACGTTGCATCAGTATACCCTGTTTTAGTGACTGTTACTGTCTTTGGGCCTGGCATCAAGTTGTTCAATACAGCCATACCAGAAGAGCTCGTAACTGTCGTTTGTCCATCTATATCAATTAATGCACCTGCAATTGGCAATTGAGTTTGCCCAGTTTCCACTACATTTATTGTCAAATCATATGTGACTATATTGCCTGCTATCATAACTACGTCTTTCGGTTCATCTCCCGTTATGACCAATGATTCTTCATGGTCCTGGTAGTTTGTTGCTGTGACTTTCAATGAGAAAATACCAACAGGAACTTGTAAAGCCACTATCCCATTTGCGTCTGTTGTTCCACTTTGATTACCTAATGTAACTGTTGCACCAGCTAATTTGCCTGCAACTGTTGAAACAGTGATTGTTATTGTATATTCTGTCTTTGGTGGAGCACCTGAACACGCATCACCGATTCCATCTCCATTGCTGTCCAGTTGGTCTGGGTTATATGTATTCGGACAGTTATCCCGTATGTCTGGTATCCCATCTCCATCAGTATCCTGTGCCCCAGGTTCAGGTGTTGGTGTATTCGCAACGAGCGACACTGGTATGTTTTTAGTGCCAGTTATTTCTACTGTTCCGCCCGTGTAGGTCGCATATCCTGTTTTAGACACAATAAGGTAGTAATTGCCAGATTCGATTGTGAATTGTGTTATTCCATTTACTGTACTTTGTGAAGAACTGCCAAAAATCACTGTTGCACCATCGATTGCTGCGTTTGTGGCACTATCAGATACTAATATAGTGACCAGGTATTTTGGTTGATTAATAACATTGACAAATATCACGTCAGATTCGGCTCCGGTGTATCCTCCTTTATCGACAGCATGTATCATAATATAGACATTACCCGTCCGGTCTGGGGTGAACGTAAATGTACCTTTGTTGCTTGTTGCAGTGATTGATGATGATGAAAAGGCATAGCTACCGCTAGTCGTACTGCCGTATTTAGCCCATCCGTCAAATCTTGCGATTGCTGACAATGTATTTGGATTTGGAGATGCCTGGCAATTTACAGTTATCGATTTTCCAAGTGGAATTGTTGAACCACTGGTCGGTGCGGTTATCGTTGTTTTACCAGGTATTTTGTTCAACTGGTCAACAACAAATATCTTGCCTTCTGACTGAACAAGTAATCCATTTGTCAAACGTATCGTCCAACCGTTGTCGCCTCCAGCTATAAAGGAATTTGCAGGGATAGTATATGTCCAATCTCCTTCGTAGCCGTCACCGAAATAAACTGGCGTTGGCGTTACTGCTGTGGTCACTCCTGGTTTGAATAACTCAAGCTTCCATTTTTTGTCAATCGTATTTTCCCCTGTAGATGCACCCGAAGTGCCTGTTTTAATGTGGAACGTCACTGTCTGTCCTTCTGTGTAAACAAATTTAGTATATGAGTCTCCTGTTCCAATTGCTGCATAGCCTGGTACGCCGCTCAATGAGTTCTTTGATGTCACATCGACATCGCCGATACCTGATTTTAATTCACATACATCTTCTTGAACGGGACCATAAGTATAATGATAGCCAAAAACAGAATTGAACAAGCCCCATACAGATAATTCGCAGTATTCGACAACAAGTTGGGTTTTTATTGTTCCAGAACGCTGCCCAGTGATTTTAAATGCTACTGCACCTGGAGTCAGCCCTGTAGTTGACCCGTAATTCCCAGAAGATTGCTGTGGGTACCACCATTCTGATTCGCCACCAGGAGAATATTTGGAATACTCAGTCGTATAGCCTGAGCCAACATTTGGGAATTTTTGCTTGTCAAAAGACCCTGTTACAACTTTAACATAATTGGAATTAACATAATTTTTTCCGAATATTTTAGTTCCGCTTCCTGTCGCAGGGTCTACGCCTGGTCCATAATACCATCCGTCAAACCAATATCTGCCCACTAGCATTCCCGGTCGTCTTGGTTGCCCGATATAATCGAAGCCAGCGTTCCAAGTATTGATGTGGACCGCAGTTCCACCGCATACGATTATTTTTTCGCTGTCGCCATTGCTATACCATGATGTTACATATTGAACATCATCAAAAAGTTCTGCCGATGTGCCTTGCAATATATTTTGACCTCGTATCCTGTCATAGACTTTTTGAGCACCATCTGAATATGAATATGTACCGGTATATCCTGTAATCGTTTTTGGTACTGTTGTCGTATTCACAGTCCCCATTATATTAAAGAGGGTTGGAGAAGTTGATAGAAGCAAACTTACGGCTATCAGAATTATTACAACAACACCTATTTTTGTATTCTTATTCATTTCTTCTTCCTCCTCCATTTAAAGTGTGTCCCTTTCTTTTTCAGATATATGTAACTTGCAGTGCCACCTACGGCTACTACAATTAAGAGGACTATCCATAAACCGTAATCTGAGGCCATTGTTTGAATCCAGTTCTGCCAATCTGGCGGGGTCGGTATGACCTGCTTAACGTAAACAGTAACTTCTCCTTCAGGCCCTGTTCGGATGCATGTATCCTGTGCCAATGCGGTGATGTAAACATTCTTATCTCCCTTTATGACTTGGAATGTGACTGTTGCAGTAAATGTAGTTCCAGATTTTGTTGCAGGGATGGTTCGTTCAGTTAGAGCATAGTTGGTGCTTGTCGGAGAATCATAAGTTCCCCAGATTATAAACTGTTTTATATCGCCTCCCGCAGAATTTGAAGTTGCAGATAACGTGACTTTTACTATATCCCATTGGTCGTATTGATTCTTATCTGTTTTTGCCGTTGTTTTGCCTGGTATCTTTGCAAGTGCGTCAACCACGAAAATCCTAGTTTCACTCTGGTCAAATAAAGTATTGCTTAATGTGACCATCCATTCGTTAGTTCCACCGCAAACAAAAGAACCAGCAGGGATAATAAATTGAACCTTGTAGTTCTTCAGGGCATCTGCTAATTTATATGTTTTTACCGTCAGACCATTACTACCCACAATATCTAGCCTCCAACCTTCGCCGTATCCAGTCTGGTCTGGAAGCAAACATGACCCTGAATAGCCTGTATCGACCGCAAATGTCACTGTAGACCCTTCTTCATAGACGTACTTTGTATAAGTCGTTCCAGTTCCATCTGCCTTGTCCCCGCCTTTGTTGGAGATTGCATTTGTTGATTCGATACGAACCTCACCACGACCCGAGGCAAGATATGCATTGTCTTCAGATAATACAATCTCAGGAGGTGGAAAGAGCCCCTTATAGATACGAGATGTAGGAATTGGCCCAATCCATGTGTCATGGTCTGCAAAAGTATATGAGCCCAAGATACATTTTACGTTTATTGTTCCAACACGATTTCCTTTCATTTCAAAAACAAGTGTATCTGTTTCTAATGTTCCAGTAAAAGTATCTGCCCAGGAATAAAAAGTATATTTTTTTCCAGTGGCAAGGTCTTTGAGTGGTAAATCAGCAGATACTAAATTGGGAAAGTTCCTGCGGGGATACCCCCGAACGAGATAAACGTAATCTGTTTTAACTGATGTGTCTCCTGCACCACCGGTGAAGTTTTTGCCATCGATTATGGTTGTTTTTTTACCAGCCAGGTCAGTGTAAGTCACCTGCCAGTAGTAGTCTCCCACAGCAGTTACTGGCAATGATAGCAGATAAGCATAAAGATAATCATATCTGGTGTAAAAACTCATATCACATTTTGCAGTGATAGCTTTGCTGCGTTCACCCGGTGCCCAAGACACCACATATCGGTCGCTATCAAGCAGTTCCCCAGTAACTCTTTCCGTAGTGGGGTCAACGTAATTTTCTGCATTTTTAACTGTTATGAATGCAACCCCTTTCATTATATTTCCACTGTCTGCGGATATTGTTGCTCTGGTAGACGTTGTATTTATTGTCTTGCCAGTCCCGTAATCATTACCACCCAATGGAATAAGGTTCGGATTTGCACTGAGAATCAATATGGCAACCACAACTACAGCTATGATTAACACGAATTTACTCTTTTCTTGCATATGTACCAAATATCTTAATCAGTTAAAGCTATAAAACAGTTATGACAAATCAAGTATACAAAAAAAGATTAAAAAAAGATAGAAAGGGGTAAAACCCCTTATGTTTGTTTTTAGGTGTTTTAGGCTTGGATGATGAAGTCAACTGAGTCTACGTTGTCAGCACCAGGCTGCCAGACGTATAATGTACAGTCGTATGCCTGTCCATCAGTTAAAACATCATGTAGGTTTTTCTCAAGTGTTACTGTGATTCCTATGTATGTTGTTGCACCGGATGTTAAATCACCAATGCTTCTGTCGTGGAATGTGCTGTCCTTTAGCAATGTAATACCGTATGTCGTACCATAATCAATAGTTATGGTGATTTTGCCTAATGCATCAGTTAAATCTGCATCAAGGCCAGAGGCACCTGTCTTCGGGTTCTTGAGGGTTACAACTAGACCTGTTGCATCGTATGTTGGGTCTACGTTTGCTATGTACAATTCGTCACTGTTATCGACTTGGGCTGGAACTGTTCCATTTACAACATCTCCAGTAAAGTCAAAGGTTCCGCTTACGTCCCATGTGTAGTCAAGTTTCGCTGCTGTCAGCACCGCTTGTGGTGCTACTGCCATACCCTGTTGATACGCTGCGGGCACAGTAGTTGTTTGGTCGTAGTAATACATTCCGCCAGCTCCAAGTAATGCTCCTATGACGAGGATAACTATCATCGTCCCGGTTACTTTGTCTGCCATTCTTTTTTCCTCCATTTTGTTTTTTGACGGGCATCTTGCGACGCAAGTGTTCCGTCCTTGGAAGGTAATACTTCATTGGGTTTATATAGGGTCATCAAATGAGATACTTATAGGATAAGAAAATGATTGTAATTGAGAAACTCAAACGCTCTTATTTAAATAGCTTTCGCTGAGAGAAGTACCAAACCGATGTGAAAATGACTGACAAAAGGATTGTATATACAATCAAAGGCAGCATTGTGTGCGTAAAGTAGATATAATTGACGATTCCTGGAGAAAAACTATCTATTAGAATACCAAATGCAATGATTATTGTGCAAACAGCCATACCAAATTTTATAGGGAGGGGGATTTTAGGTGGGCCGTAGTATCTGAGGTTTTTTGATTTCCATGTTGACAGTTTTCTTGCATCAACAAGCTCATTCAGATAATTGATTATAGTTCCTTCTGATAGCTCGTATGGTGCTTTCTGGAATTGCTGTTGTATCTCTTGTAACTGGGCACTTCTCACATGGGCAAAACGAGTTTTGACGAAATCAACTATGTCGGTCTTTGCATCCTTGTGTAGTTTGTCTTCCGGTACCATCACTAGCTTGTGTCTCAGCCTTATTCCTCCTTATCACAATCAATGCTATGAATATAGCAATCAAATTGTAGCAAATAAGGGTTAGTATTCTAAACATCCAACTTTCAGGCAGTAGCCAAAAGTAAAGCATTGCAGATATTCCCAACAGGATACCAGCAAATATCCTTACTTTGTTGCTTCCCTTTCGAATATGCAGATAGTCAATAGTAATCCAGTCTATCAATGTGACTGAGCCAAGAATAAAACTTGTTGTTATAACAACGATAAAAGGTAGTTTGATATTTGTATACAGATAGACGTATGCGAAAAGGAAATAACAGATAAGACCTGATGTGTAAGCACCTAGGCAACGTGAACATGCTTTGATTTCTTCACCGAAGATATGTATGGTTGTTGCGTGTTCAGAATTGTGTTCTAAAATACGCATTGGTGCTAAAATTAATTGATTTAGTTTCATATCTTGAGGAAATGGAAGATGGTTGTAAGAAGTTTATCAAAGTTTGCTAAAAAACCGCCCGTACTGTTCATTGGTAGATTCATTCCCGTATACACTAAAAAGATTACTAGCATGAAAAATAAATCTTTCCTATTTATTTCATCATCGAATAAATTTTTGCTTCCCCAGCCTGCTAAAATAATTAAAACGGTCCACAGAGCATATCCTCCGATATAGAACTTCAGACCGAGATAGCCAAATACCAAAGACATGCCAAAATAAGTAACCCAGAGAATTATAAATGTGAGAATGAAATATGCAATGCGATTCTTTAAGCTCCATGCTTTGTTGCCGACAAGCCAAAGAGCGACAATAGCAAGGATTAGAATGATTGCATAGAACATCATATTGCCAAGGAATGCATGCGGGTCTTTAGTAAAGAAGAATGCATATACTATGATTGAAAGGATGGATAGAGCCAAAAACAGAAAAAATACTTTCCATGGTGCTATTTTCCAAGCGGCTAAATGTCCACCATCAGGAGAGTCGGTAAAATGCTTATTATAAAATAACTTTTTCAATTGGTCGGCCATAAGTATCGTTCTTGTATCTCTATATAAGAATTAAAGTTTTGCGTTGACAGTTGTATACATGTGGAATTGATTATTGATATTTTATTATCCCCATCAATACCATGACGACTAGGGCTATTATTATTGCTCCCACAAGGCCGAAAAGCCACCAACCTAGCAGAAATGCCACTACTGAGAGCAATGTTATGTGCCCCCATTCGATTTTCAGCTTCTTTGATGACGATTCTGCCACTAATGCTACAATTGACAGCATTATCCAATTGCTCAATATCTTTTTTTTCATATAATCACAAAAAGTGAACTACCCCTCCCTGTGTTCGAGGAAGGGGCTTCCTGTCTCAACCATCTGACTTGCTGAGGCTCGATGGAGTCTCTGTAGAGGTCGGATGTCCACAGGCGTAAGTTCGGACAAT
>Ga0209777_10005091_pt1 | contig 15280 bp, 14 predicted proteins | sample FrelakmetHBP12HB_FD_187147 | JGI IMG/M metagenome (GOLD analysis project Ga0209777, IMG submission 187147) | Freshwater lake sediment microbial communities from the University of Notre Dame, USA, for methane emissions studies -HBP12 HB (SPAdes)... | ecosystem: Environmental > Aquatic >... | reverse complement strand
TCCGTCGTTGCGCAACTCCAAGATGGGCTACCACGGCTGGCCAGTAACCAAAAGGCTCTCACAAGTCTCACGGCGTGGCCTTGGATTATTAGTCTCAACTTGAAAGCTAATTAGAATGAGAAGGTGTCACATTTCGTCGTGAACTTCGTCGATCGGCTCGACGGCGGGATTCGCGGGAGTGAATGGGCGGCGATCAGTCGAAATGCCCAGAAGCGCCAGGGCGTCGCGCTCGACGATGCCGCGAAGTTGCTCGCGGGGGATCGTCGGAAAGTTCGTCCCGTGGACCAGATGGTTTAGGCTGTATAGCGATTCAATGCACATCGACGCCGGGGCCACGGGGAAGCCGCTGCCGAAAAGCAGCTTGTCCATCACGCCGCATTGATGGGCGCTGAGAAACGCCTGATACGCCTGCCAGGGCTGTTGCACCAGCCAACTGACCTCCGCGAACACGTTGGGGTGTTTGAGCAATAGGGTGATCGTCTCGTGCACCCAGGGGTACCCCATGTGAGCGATCACTATGCGCAGTTCGGGAAGTTCGCGGGCCACTTCGTCGAGCAAGACGGGTTGGGCGTACTCCATCTTCGTCGCCCGCGAGACATGGACCCCGGTATGGAACACGATGGGCATGCGCAGGCGAGCCGCCTCCGCGTAGACCCGCATGGCCTGACTACTGCTGGGGTGGAAATCCTGCGCCGCGGGGGCCACGGACAGCCCGGGCATGGACAATTCCTGGCGAGCCCTTTGCAGCTCGGCGAGGGCCTCTTTGGGCTCGCTGGGGTCGACGCCCGCGAAGCCGATGAGCCGGTCGGCGTGGCTGCGGACGTACTCCGCGACCTGGTTGTTGGGAATCTCCGCGCCGAGGTAGCGGCTCTTGAAGCCAAAGACGATCGTGGTGTTGACCGGGGCCGTCGCCGCCAGATGTCGTCCGGCGTCGGCGTGATGGGGCTCACGGTGATCGCTGCCGGCGGGCGCGCGGCCATTGGCGGGTACGCCCCGGCCTAGACAAGAATCCGACTCCCAAGTGTGAGTGAAGCAATCAACGATCATCAGACGCTCTGCACCTCTTTTGCTCGCCCGAGGTGGAACGACGCGGATCGTAACGGACAATCGCCCAATCGGTCAAGAAGCACCAACGGAAATCCTTGGATTGTCGATTGGTTTGGCACCTGAGGGTGCAACCAGGCCGTCGGTCGGTGATGAAGCAGATGCGTAGCGCTTTCGCGGGATTCGACCGGCGAGACGGGCGAGCCGTCCGGCGCTCACGGCGTGGGCCATGGCGGCTGCCATCTGCACAGGGTCGCGGGCACCGGCGATGCCGGTGTTGAGCAGGACGCCGTCGGCCCCTAGCTCCATCGCGATGGTGACATCCGAGGCGGTGCCAACGCCGGCGTCGACGATCACCGGATAGTCGGGGTCGCCGTCCTTCAGGTACTCCAAGCAAAGAAGGATGTTGGATGGGTTAAGGACTCCCTGTCCGCTGCCGATTGGGGAACCGAGGGGCATTACGCTGACGGCCCCGGCGTCCTTGAGCTTCCGCGCCAGGATGGGATCGTCATTGGTGTAGGCGAGGACTTCGAGACCGGCATCGACGAGTTCCTTAGTGGCCTCCAGCGTGCCGATCGGGTCGGGCAGCAACGTCTTCTTGTCCGCCAGCACTTCGATCTTGACCCAGCGTGCTCCGGGATTATCAAGCCCTTCGAGCAGTTCGCGGCTTAGCCTGGCCGAGCGAACCGCATCGCGGGCGTTGAAGCAACCGGCGGTGTTGGGCAGGATCGTGTAGCGCGAGAGATCGAGGTGGTCGAGGATGCTGTCAGCTTTCTTGCCGCCGTCGGGGTTGAGCACGTCGCGGCGGACGGCCACGGTCACGACCTGGCACTGGGAGGCGGCGAGAGCGGCCTTCATGATCGTAAAGTCTGCGTACTTGCCCGTGCCCACGAACAGCCGCGAAGAAAACTCAAAGGAACCGATCTTGTAACGGTCGCTGCCCATCATCCTCCTCCAACAAACGTGACGATTTCGACCCGGTCGCCCTCGTGAAGCCCAGTCCGCTCGAAGGTCTTGCGCGGCACGAGGTCCTCGTTGATCTCTACCGCGACGCGGACCGGTTCGAGTTTCAGACGCGCGAGCAGGTCGGCCACCGTGTCGGCGTCCTCGATCGTCTCAATTTTCCCGTTAACCGTAATTCGCATCGCAGACTCGTAACGGGTCTACTTACCCAACTTACAACATCCTCGCCGGGGGCAGGGCCGGAATGCACGGCATCGACAGAGGTTCCAAGCCGTCGCACACTTCATTATCCTCAAAGATTATACGATCGCGCCTAGTCGCGCTCAATTAGTGGAGAAAAGGGATCGGCGTCGGAACGGCTGAGGCGCAGATTCACGCCGGTTGTGAGTTTCGCCAAATGATCGGCAAGCGGTTCGAGGACCGGGCGCTCGCTGGCCCAGTGTCCGAGAGCGACGGCTGAGCAGCCCGTGCGGCGGAAGGTGAGGGCGTCGTGGTGGCGAATTTCGCCGGTAATAACCGCATCGGATGGAGTCAAAGGGATTCGAAACGGAAGACTGCCCGCAGCGCCGGCGACGGCGATCACGCGCTCGACTCTTTGCTTGGGCTCGCCGACGAACTGGACGTTGGCGGCGCGAGTGGCGGCGCGGAGTTTTGTGGCGAGGGCCGCGAGCGTCGTAGGTCGGGCGAGTGGACCGACGCGACCTATGCCCGGGGCAGGAGGAGGCTTGAGCGGGTACAAATCGAAGGCAGGCTCCTCGTAAGGGTGCGACGCGCGCAGGGCGGCGACGATTTCGGGAAGGTGTCCGGCAGGTACAACCGTTTCAAGGCGGATTTCGGGGACGCTTTCGAGGCGGCCCTTTTCTCCGACGACAGGGTGGGTCGATTCGCGTCCGAAGAAGGTGCCCGCACCCGCACCGCGAAAGCTGCAACACTCATAGTCGCCGATTCTTCCGGCGCCCGCGGCGAACATCGCGCCCGCGACCCTCTCGACATGCTCCTGGGGAACGAACACGACCAACTTGCATTCGCGTGCGCCGGGCTTGTCCACGTATTCGAGCGGACTGGTGCGAGTCGCGCCGCAGAGCCCGGCCAGCACATCATTGGTTCCTCCGTCGGCGGCATCGAGCGCCGTGTGCGTGGAGTAGATGGCAATGCCGTTGCGAATGCAGTCGAAGACCAGCGCGTCCATTCCGCCGCCGGGAGCGCGGAGCGAAGAAATCGGCTTGAAAATCGGCGGGTGATAGGCGAGCAGCAGGTCGGCGCGGAAGCGGACGGCCTCCGCGAGAACCGGACTGGTCAGGTCAATGGCGAGCAGGACACGGCGCACCGGCGCGGTGGTATCGCCGGCGATAAGCCCGACATTGTCCCACGATTGAGCGAGAGCGGTGGGGGCGATCCTCTCCATTGCGGAACAGTAGTCGGCGACCGTGGTGCGGTAAGGGCGGCGGTGTTTTGGGGATCGCTTGCTCATTGTTCGCCGCACTCCTTTCGCACCACTTGGCGATACTCTTCGAGCAATCGCCGCGTTACAGCGCCGACTCGACCGTCGGAGATGTCGTGCTTCTCGACGCGGACGACGGGCATAACCTGCATTATCGAATTCGTTAAAAAAACCTCGTCGGCGTCCAGGAGGTCGTCGATCGTAAGCGGAGTTTCCTCGACGGGAAAGCCGCAGCGCGGGGCAATCTCTGTCACCACCGAGCGGGCAATGCCGGGGAGAACCGGCGTATCAAGCGGCGGCGTCTGCACTACGCTGTTGCGAACGACGAAGACGTTACTGATAGATCCCTCGGCCAGTTGATGCGTGGTGGTAAACCAGATCGCTTCCATGCAGCGAGCTTGCTGGGCCTCGCGCAGGCCGAGCAGACGCGGCAGATAGGCCGTGGTCTTGTGCCCGGCGAGCGGATCGGTGGGCGAAAGGCGGAACCCGCAAATCACTGCGCTTACTCCGCGATCGTAGTGTACTTGTGGATACTCGGCCGTTGGCGCCGCGGTGGTACAGGCCGTGGGAGATGGTACATCCGCTGGCTGGCCATCGCGCATCGAACCCGCTGAAACCGTGAGTCGAATCCTGGCCAGACGGAGTTGATTGCGATCGAGCAGCTCTCGGAACACATCATGGCCGGGGAGCGTCTCGCGGCGGATGGGCATGAGCAGCCGATCAGCCGAACGCAGCAGGCGATCAAGATGGGCTTCGAGGCGGAAAACGCGGGCGTTTTCGGCGCGCATGGTTTCGAATAAGCCGGCCCCGTGCAGGAATGCGCCGTCATAGACGCTGACGCGGGCGTCAGGCTCGGGCACGAACTGACCGTTCAGATATACAATCGGTGTCACGCAGCCGACACTTCCCTGCGGCGGGGCAATGCTCCGCGCCGACGCGATTGTTTGACGTTCAAGGCCGAAAACATACCCGCCGCCTTGGCCTGGATTTCCTCGTATTCCCGCCGCGGATCGCTCTCCGCCACGATTGCGCCGCCAGCGTAGGCCCAGACGGCGTCGCCGCGTTGAACCATCGTGCGAATGGCGAGGTTTAGCGACATGTTGCCGTCGAGGCCGATCCAACCGATCGAACCGCAATACACGCCGCGAGGCGTCGGCTCCAGTTCACGGATGATCTGCATTGCACGAATCTTGGGAGCGCCGGTGACCGATCCGCCCGGAAAAGCGGCTTCTAGAAGATCGGGCCAACCCTTATCCTGGGCGAGTCGCCCCTCGATCGTGGCCGCACGATGGAACACGGTCGGGTGCTCCTCAATCGCGCCGGGGTCGGTCACGCGGATCGAGCCGAACTCGCACACTCGGCCAAGATCGTTGCGCAGAAGATCGACGATCATGGTCAGCTCGGCACGCTCCTTCTCGCTCTCGCCGAGTTCGCGACGGCTGTCGGAATCGACAATCGTGTCTCCGCTCCGCGGGCGAGTGCCCTTGATCGGGCGCGTTACGACGCGGCGGCCGCAAACGTCGAGAAACAACTCGGGCGACGAGGACAAAACGGCTGCATCGTTCGACTGAAGAAACGCGGCGAACGGTGAAGGATTACAGCGCCGCAGACGGCGGTATAGTTGCAGCGGCGAAGCGTCGGTCCGAACCGCGAATCGCTGGGTGAGGTTGACCTGATAAATGTCGCCGGCCTCGATATAGTCGATCGCACGGCCCACCTTGGCCAGATAGGCATCGCGTGTCATGTTGGCGAGCGCAGTGGAAGTCGAAGGGCGCGGTGGCGGGGAAAGTCGCACCGCCTCAGCCGCACGAAGCCGCTCGCGCAGGACGCCCAGGCGATGCTCGACCGCTGGCCGCCTCGCCCGCCACGGATCAGGCCAGTCGATCGCGCAGGCGTACCACAGTCCGTCAAAGTGATCGAACACTAGCAGATGATCGTAAAGCCCGAATCGGATGCACGGCTCCCACCATCCCCACGAGCGACGCGGGACATGCCCCCCAACAAGCCCGGCTTCATAGGTGAGGTGCCCGATCCATCCCCCGGCAAGCGGAACATTCTCAAGCTGAGATTCCAAAGCTGGAAACCGGGCGATCCGGCTCGCGAGACGGCGAATCGGCGAAGCCTGCCGGTCGTCTTGATCTTCAGGAATCGAAAAGACCTCGACCGGGTCGCTAGCGAAGATCGAGAACCGCCCACACATCGCGGCGGAGCGGATGGTCTCAAGCACGGCAGGCTCGTTTTGCGCCACAGTCAAAACCAGCACGGATTCGGCGGCGGCCGGCGACTCTACCGGCTCGACAATTGCGTGGGCAAACAGAGGTGAGTCCGTCATGGTCGGGGCAGTATAACCCGCGGATTGGTTTCGTCACGGAGTTTCCTATATTGACACAGAGGAGGCGACGAGGTAACTTGGAAGTGGCGTATGAGCGGTCATTAGAACTGGAGTCATCCGGGTTCTTCAGGATAGTCCAAATGCAATACGAACAGGGTAGTCTGAGGCGGTTTGCGGTTGGCGTTTCGTGCCTGGCCGCATGGTTGATTGTTGACGCGGCCCGGCCGCACAGCGCATGGGCACAGAGCGCCCAGGCCGAGCGCGCGGTCATCGGCGAAGCCGAGATCAACGCCAACGACGTGTATGTGCGCAGCGGCGACAGCTTGAATCATTACACGATCTGCAAGCTCAAGGCCGGCGACCATGTCACCGTTGTCGGCGAGCGCGGCGAGTGGTACGAGATTCTGCCGCCCGAGGGGACTTTCTCGCTCATTTCCGGCGACTATGTGGACACCGCGGACAACCAGAAGGGCGTGGTGAACGGCAACAACGTTCGAGTCCGCGCCGGATCGCTGCTCAATGAGAATAAGTACACCGTACAGGCGATGCTCACTAAAGGCGCCGAGGTGACGATACTGGGGCGCAATCCCGACGGGTTTCTGCGAATCAAGCCGCCGCAGGGGGCGACGGTGTGGATCAACCGAACATACGCGCAGCTCCGGTCCGACGGCAGGCCGACTCCCGCGGTGTCGGCAGAAGGCCAGCCTGCGCCGTCCGACGCAGGAGGCGCAGCACCCACGGCGCCCGCGGAATCCAAGTCCGCCGATGCACCGACATCCAGCCCGCAGCCAATCGGAACTCCCACTCCGGCGGCGTCGAACGCTCCGAAGGCGATCCGAACGGGCGACGCGGAGGGATGGCAGAATAGGCTTAAGGAACTGGACGCGGCGGCGATGCGGGAGTTTGGTAAGCCGGTTGCCGAACGGCAGTTCGATTCGCTTCTGGCGAAGTATCGCGAAGCTGCCGACCAGGCAAGCAACGAGTTAATCCGACAGTATGCTCAGCGTCGGATCGAGGAGATCAATACAGTTGTCGAGGCCGCGACTGCGTATCATCAGTTGAAGAAGCTCGATGACATCGCGGAGAACAAACGACGGGAGTATCGCGGCGCCCGCGCCGGGATCCCGGAGGCAACGCCGAGCTCCCCCAGCGCAATCGATGCCAAGGGCGAACTCCGCATTAGCGCGCTTTTTCCGCCGGGATCGGTGCCGCAGCGCTATCGCCTGGTCGATCCGTCGGTAGCCGGAGGCAAGACCATCGGGTATGTGGAGATTCCGCTGGATTCGCCAATCAAGGCCGAGGACTTTCTCGGTCGATACGTCGGCGTGCGCGCTTTGGAGCGGCGCGTGCAAAGCGGCGGCGTTGATCCGGTGCCGATTCTCATCGCCGGCGAGCTGATCCCCCTTGAACCGCCCACCGCTGCCGGCGCCGCGGAAAAAGGCAACTAGAGATTGTCTAAGACCATTCACCATGCCCTCTGCCCTCTACTGGAGAGGGGATATCGGATACAGTTTAGGCTCCTAAGCGTTCTCACAAGGAAACCGTGATGATGACAAGTCTGCGTCTTTTCGGGCGGCGATGGGCCGCGATCATGGGCGCCGGTATGCTCCTGCAGGCGACCGGATGCGCATTTGACCCCACCACGCTTGCGGCAGGTCTGTCCCAGGCCGTAATTCAAAGCGTGTTCACCAACCTTGTGTTTGGATCGTTCAACCTTATTGGCCCGTGACCGCCTCCGGCCATGTAAGCGGTGTTCGTATTCGGGCTCTACTCGCCGGAGTCGTCTCGAAGCGGCTCCTTGTCCTTCCGCCGGCGTTTGGCTTGATAACCGGGGGGAAAGGCTGTAAGCTGCCGTGAACGGGCAGGAGCTATGACGGTGAACACCAACAATTCCAGGCCGTCGAGGCCGTGTCGTCGATTACAGGAGGATTCCATGCAGCGTGCATATTGGCTGATCGCAAGCGTCGTGGTTGCGGGCTGTGCGGGCTGCACGCCCACCGCACCGGGCGGAACGGGCGGCACTCTCCCCACGCCGCGCGCAACGGGCGTCGGTACGCCATCGGGCAGTCCGGTGGAGAAGACCATCGGCCCGGCGGGCGGCACACTCGCCTCGGCCGACGACTTGCTCACCATCGACATTCCCGCGGGAGCGCTCGGCGCCGATACCCTGCTCAGTATCCAGCCGCTCACCAGCACCGCCCCCAACGGCCTCGGTTCTGGCTTTCGCCTCACGCCCGCCGGCGCTACATTCTCTTCACCAGTGAAGCTCACGTTCAAGCCGACGACAGAGCAGCTCACCGGCACCGTGCTCGCACTCACCGGCATCGGCTACCAGGACTCGTCCGGCGTCTGGCGCTGGATGCGCGGCGTCGAGCGCGACGAAGCGAACGGCGTCGTGTCGGTGGCCGCCACGCACTTCAGCGATTGGTCGCTCCTCGCCGGAGCGCAACTGCGCCCGCCCTCAGCCTCGGTGCGGACCGGCGAGACGCTCACCCTCACCGCCGTCGGTTGCTACACCGAGGAGGAGGAGCTTGCGCCGCTCCCGGGCGAGCAACTCGCGCCGCTCCCGCCGCGCTTCGACTGCGATCCCGAGGGGGAGCAGCTCGCCCCGTTGCCGCTCAAGCTCTCCAACTGGTCCGTCAACGGCATCGGCGGGGGCGACAGCACGATCGGCACTGTCAGCGCACACGGTCTCACCGCCACCTACGGAGCGCCCTCGACGAAGCCCGACCCCAGCACCGTCGCCGTGAGCGTCGACGTATCCAACCTGAAATTCGGTAGCCAGACTTTCGCGAAGACGATGCTGGTGTCGAACATCGCCATCATCGACGCCGGAGTGGTGACGACGTGGCGCGGGCCGGTCACGTTCTCGTACAGCGATGTCGACGCGTTTGGTACCACCTCCTGGCAAGCCGAGGGCACGGTCGAGTTCGGTCAGCCCTACGACAACGGCACCCACCTGAGCTTCAGGACGCCGGGGAACGGGAGCCCGTGCCAGATCAGCAACTACCGTCGGGAAAATAAATATACTTGGGGGGTGGAAACGTGCACCGGCAACGCCGCGGCGACCGCCAGCATCACAGGTACGCTGGTTTTATGGAAGTCGCCCAGTGAGCACGGCCTCACGCTCCTCTTCGCGGGTATAGTGAACTCAACCTGCACCAACCAATTTAACTCGAGCCAGGTTGAGCAAAACCCAACGGGCCAGGTCGGCAATATTAATGACGGCTACGGCAACCCCATCGGCTGCCGGGGAATGAAATTTACCCCCTCGCCGCCCGACGCGAGGTCGCTCACCGGGAGCGCCACCTGGGACTGCCCGACGTCGGCGGACAGCAGTTTCACCGCCACGGTCACTTGGGACCTGGCCGCCTCGCCATGATCAGCCCAGTTGGGCAGGTGCTTGCACCTGCCTTTACCATCAGCCCCGACGCATGTGACGCAGGTCGGAACGACCTGCCCGTCTCGGGCACCGACGCTGTTTCCCGACGCCCAAGGGGCTTCCGATGCGGAAGTATCGCGGCGACGGCAAGCTGTGGAATCAACCCAGCCCTAGCGCCGCGATAACAGGCTTGAGAATCAGGAACACGCCGATGGCCAAAACAGCCGCCGCCGGCATGGTCAGGACCCACGCGGTGGCGATGTCAACGCCGATGCTCCAGCGCACACTGAACATGCGCCGCGTCATTCCGACCCCAAAGATTGCGCCGGTAATGGTGTGCGTCGTACTCACCGGAATCCCGAACCAGGAGGCCAGCAAAATCGTGAGACCGCCGCTCGTCTCCGCGCAAAACCCGCTCATGGGTTGAAGCTTCGTAACGTTGTGGCCTAGCGTGCGGATGACCTTCCACCCGCCGGCGTAGGTTCCCATTGCAATGGCCGCATGACAGGCGAGGATGATCCACCACGCCAAGTCGCTGGACTGCGGGCCGCCGTCTCGCGTCGCAAAGTGCTGAAGCGACGGCACGCTCATCAACAGAGCGAATATGATCCCCATGGTCTTCTGGGCGTCATTTAGCCCGTGGCTCAAGCTGTACAGCGCAGCGGATACAAGTTGAAGCGGTCGAAAGACATGACCCAGCGCTTGCGGCGTCAGCCGGTAAAACATCCACAGCGTGGCGACCATCAGGATCCAGCCGAGCACCAATCCGATCGCCGGAGAAAGGACGATGAACAGAGCGATCTTGCCCACCGCCGACCAGTGCAGGGCCGCGAACCCTCCCTTCAAAATCGCCGTGCCGGCCAGGGCGCCTATCAGCGTGTGGGACACGCTGATAGGCAGACCCTTATGAGTGCAGATCGCCGTCCAAACGATGGAGGCTATCAGAGTAGACAGGACCAGGCATGGATCAATGATGTCGGGGGCGACCAGCCCCTTCCCGATGGTGGAGGCCACGTGCGTTCCGAATCCGAAGGCCGCGATGAAATTGAAGAACGCGGCCCAGAGAACCGCCACCCGTGGGGAAAGCACGCGCGTCGAAACCACCGTCGCGATGGAGTTCGCGGCGTCGTTCATGCCGTTGTAGAAGTCGAAAAGCAGGGCAACGGCAACGATCGCAAAAACGTATATTGTCATAGCGGCGGAGTTTATGAGTTCTTGACGACGATAGCACTCAACACGTTGGCAATATCTTCACAGCGATCGATGGCACGCTCGGTAATATCGTAAACTTCTTTCCATTTCATAGCAAAAATGGCGTCCGTGGACTGATCGTAAAGCTCGACAACCGCAGCGTGATGGTTGGCATCTCCCTGTTTCTCCAAAGCCCCTATTTCGCGGAGACGCTCACGAAGGGTCTCGGGTTTCTTGAGGCAGCGCAGGGAGGGAATACAAACCCCGAGGACTTTGCAGGCCTGGGCGAGCACGTCGCTCTGCTTGATGAGCCATTGGGTCGGCGCCGGGATCTTGTACATACAAAACCGTTTGGACGCGGCATCCACCTCGTCAATGACATCGTCGATGCGGCGCATCAAGAGCTGAATGTCCTCGCGGTCGAACGGAGCCAGGATCGTCCGGTCCAGCTTGCGCAGGGTCTCGTGTACTATGGCGTCGCCTTCGTGTTCGAGACGCCGGATGACCTCAAGCTGTGCATTCCGCCCGCCATCGCATTTCAGCAGCACGCAATAGGCGTCCGCCGTGGTGCTCAGAACGCGCGCGGCCTCGTCGAAAAAATTAAAAAATCCTGTGTCCCGGGGAATAATGCTGAAGCTGAACATGGGGCCGTCTCCACCTGTTTACCAGCCTGATGAAACCTGTCTACGCGACAACCTAACCGAGAGGCATAGCGGGACGCAACCCCGTCTCGCGGACAGCCCACCGGCACCTATCTGTGCTTCCAACTATCGAGGTCCTTGCACCGCGCGGAAATTGCCCGGATAAATAGGGGGACATGATCTGGTCGGCCATCGTGTTGCTCTTGTGTTTCTCGGGCGCCGTCTCCGCGTCGGAGACGGCCTTGTTCAGCTTGCCGCGCAAGACCCTCCGCGAGTTTGAACGCGCGGGCGGGCTGCGCCGTCGCGCCGCGAGCCTGATGCGCCGCCCGCACCGCGTGTTGATGATCGTCCTCATCGCGAACACCGCGGCCAACATTTCTATCTTTACCGTATCCTTTGTCGCCTTGGATGATTTCGGCGCCAAGCATCCGGCCCTGGCGGCTGCCGGAAGCGTGGCCGTGCTACTCGCGGTCATCCTTCTCGGCGAGGTCATGCCCAAAGGAGCGGCGCTGGCCAACGCTCCGCTGCTCGCTCCGCCGGCGGCGGGACTGATCTCGACCCTGGGAATCATTCTGAATCCGTTGCAATGGCTGCTCTCGACGATCCTAGTAAATCCCATCACGCGGCTGATGTCTCCGGCGGCAACCTTCTCCGACACAGTTACGCCCGATGAGTTGCGGCTGCTGGTGGAACACTCCGCGCGGGCGGGTCACATAGATTCCACCGAGAACGGCATGTTGCAGGCGGTGGTCGGTCTTGGAGAGGCGTCGATCCGCGATGTGATGACCCCGCGCGTGGACATCGACTTCGTGCGCTTGGCGGACGATCCGGGCAAAGTGCTGGCCAAGGTGCGGGAGTCGCGAAAGCGAATCTTCCCCGCGTGCGGGCGCAACCTCGACGACATCCAGGGTCTGCTCCACGCCCGCGATGTCTTGCTGTCGCCGGGCGCGGGGCTGAAGAATCTCGTTCGACCCGTGGAGTTCGTGCCCGAACAGATCAACCTCGCCCAACTGATGCGGCACTTCCGCGAGCGGCGGACGCACTTCGCCATTGTGGTGGACGAGTACGGCGGCACGGCCGGGCTGGTCACCAACGACGACGCCGTGGAGTGGATTGTCGGCGATCTGCCGGACGAGGAGACGGCGTCGGAACTGCCCGCCACCGAGCGAATCGACGAGGACACCTATCGTCTTTCGGGCGATCTGAGCGTGCGCGAGTGGGCCGATCGCTTCGGCGTGGGCGAGATCGATCGCCAGATCGACACACTCGGCGGATTGATTCTTTCAAGGCTGGGGCGCATGCCCCACGTCGGCGACGCGGTTCGGATTCGCAACCTTACGCTCACGGTCGAGGCCATGGACCGGCGGCGCATCGAGCGGGTCATCCTGCGTCGCGGCGCCGATGAGGTTGCAACGACGGGAGCGAACCCATGACATACGCGTGGATAGCGGCGGTGGCGGCGTTTGTTACGTGTCTCCTCCTTTCGGCCTTGTTTTCCGGGGCCGAGACGGGACTTTACTGCGTGAACCGTTTGCGCGTCTTTCTCGGCGTGCAGCGCGGCGAACCGCGATTGAAACGCCTCGCGCGATGGATCGACGACGAACAAGGAGCGCTTTCCGTAACGCTTGCGGGCACCAATTTGATGAACTACGCGTGCACGACGATAGTGGCCTACATGTTCAGTTCGCTCATCGGATTGGGCGACGTGGACATTGAAGTCTACACCGTAGCATTGCTTACCCCGGTAGTGTTCGTTTTCGGGGAGATAGTCCCGAAGAATCTCTTTCGGCTCTACCCCGATGCGTTGATGCCCCGGTTCAGCGGATTGTTTTCGTTGGCTGACCGATTGTTCCGAGCGACCGGTCTGGTTTGGTTCGTAAAGCGATTGACCCGGATCGGAGCGCGATGGTCGGGCACGCCGGCCGTGGATCGTCGTGTCGCGGCCCCGAAACGTCGCGTCGCGGCGCTGTTGCAGGAAGCCCTGACCGCTTACGAACTCGGCGAGGATCAATCCGAGATGATCGACCGCGTGTGTCGACTGTCCGAAACGCCGGTGCGGACCGTGATGATCCCGTACCATCGTGTGACCATGATCTCGGCCGACGCCGATCGCAGGGCATTGATTCGCGTGTCGGGAATGACGGACTACGCCCGGTTGCCGGTCCACGGCTCCAAACGGTCCCTTATTATCGGGCTGGTGAAGATCGACGAATTGTTGCGCAGCGACGACTGGCGGACAGTCGGCGAGCGGGCCACTCCGGTGATCGCCCTTCGCCCTCTGGACACTGTGGCCACTGCAATCACCCGAATGCAGCGGCTGCGCAGGGAAATGGCCATTGTGACCGGATTCAACGGCGGAATGCTCGGCGTCGTCACCCTGCGCGATTTACTCGACGAAGTCGCCGGCGAGGTCGCATCCGCCGACGCGGCGTGATTATGCCGACCCTCTTGGAGCGTGTCTAAGAACCCCCTCTCCCTTCAAGGGAGAGGGCTGGGGTGAGGGTGAGATATCCAAATAACCGCGGATTTTCCCCCTTACTCAACCCTTTCCCCCAAGGTGGAGAGGGCTTTTTATACACGCTCCTAGCCACCCTTCAAGTCGCCCAGTCTGCGGCACCGCCGCCAATCTGGCCGATAAATGGTCTAATGAGCGACGCGCCCGACTATCACCTGGACATCAGGAGCATGGACGATTCCACCGGACGCACCGACGGCGAGCAACCCGCCGGTCTGACGGGAAGACCTTGGGTCGGGATTCGTTTTGATTGCTGCGGCGCCTACACGCGCGTTTACCGCAATCTCGAAGGTACCGCGTATCAGGGTCGTTGTCCGCGCTGCGGACGCGCCGTAACTCTTCGCGTCGGCGAAGGCGGAACCAGCGCACGGTTCTTCGTTGCGGAGTAAGAACTGCGCTCGGGCCGAATCGCCCATCCAACCAGCAATTCACTTCGGCCATTGCATTGGGCGAACCCCCTAGTATCGTCTCAGTATGGTCAACGCCGAGCTCGCCCAGGCGTTCGAGCGGATCGCCGATCTCATGGAGATTGACGGGGCCGACTCTTTTCGCATCAACTCCTACCGTCGCGCGGCCCGCACTATCTCTGACCTCGGCGAAGATGTCGCAGTCGTCGCAGCCCAAGGGCGACTTACCGAATTGCCGGGCGTCGGCAAGGGCACTGCGGATCGAATCAAGCAGTTTCTCGAAACCGGCCACATCGACGCCCTCGACGATTTGGAGGCCAGGTTTCCCCCCGGCCTGCCCGAACTGCTCGAAATCCCGGGCATGGGGCCCAAAAAGGTTGCCCTCGCGCACGGCAAGCTCGGCGTGCAGGACATAGCCGGATTGAAGAAGGTCATCGAGTCCGGCGAGTTCGCGGCGCTGCCGGGGCTTGGCGAGGCCAGCGTCAAAAAGATCGCCGACGGACTTAAGTTCCTGGAGAGCAGCGGTGGGCGAACGCCGTTGGGTCGGGCCCTGCCAATCGCCGAATACTTCGCCGATCGCGTGCGAACGCTGCTCGGCGTAAGACAGGTGGAAGTTGCCGGGTCGCTCCGCCGCGGCGCGGAGACTATAGGCGACATCGACATCCTCTGTGACGCCGCCGACGGCGAAGTAGTAATCGGCCAATTCGTCAAGTTCGAGGGCGTCAAGCGCGTACTCGCCTCGGGAGCGACTAAAGGGTCTATCACCGTCGATCTCGGCAAGGAACGTGAAGTTCAGATCGACCTTCGCGTCGTCGAAAGCAAGTCCTTCGGCGCCGCCCTTCAATACTTCACCGGCTCCAAGGAGCACAACGTCCGGCTCCGTGAGCGGGCGGTGGCCAAGAAGTGGCGGCTCAACGAGTACGGCCTGTTTGACGGCGAGAAGTGCCTGGCAGGCAAAAAGGAAGCAGACATCTACAAAAAGCTCGGACTTCCCTTCATCCCTCCCGAGCTCCGCGAGGATCGCGGCGAGTTCGATTTGAAGGAGCCGCCCGAATTGGTGACACTCGGTGACATCCGTGGCGACCTCCACGTACACACCGTCGCCAGCGACGGCAAATGCTCGATCGAGGAGATGGCCGCCGCCGCCAAAGAACTCGGTTACGACTACATCGCCATCTGCGACCACTCCAAAAGCAGCACGATCGCCAACGGCCTCTCCGTTGAACGAATGAAAGATCATATCAAGGCGATACGTAAAGCCGCCAAAGAGACGAAGGGCATCGCCATCCTTGTGGGCTGCGAGTGCGACATCCTTCCAGACGGTTCTTTGGACTACCCCGACGAAATACTCGCCGACTGTGACT
>Ga0209777_10005090_pt1 | contig 15281 bp, 11 predicted proteins | sample FrelakmetHBP12HB_FD_187147 | JGI IMG/M metagenome (GOLD analysis project Ga0209777, IMG submission 187147) | Freshwater lake sediment microbial communities from the University of Notre Dame, USA, for methane emissions studies -HBP12 HB (SPAdes)... | ecosystem: Environmental > Aquatic >... | reverse complement strand
AGGACGGCGCCCGAAAGCGGCGCCTTGGCACCCAGCAACAGGTGGACGCAGCGCAGCACATGGCGCCTCGAGGTGCGGGCTGCGCGCACGATCAGGCAGACGGTTTGAACGCTTTTCAACATGAGCAGGGTATCACTGACCGCGTTGATGGGAGCGGAATCCAGGACCACCCGGTCGTAATGCTGCAGGGCATCTTTAATGAGCGCCTCAAGGCCATCTTTGGCCAGGAGTTCGGCGGGACTGGCGGCGGTGGTGCCTCCGGAAATGAAGAAGAGGTTGTCGAGTTTCGTGGGCCGACCCACCTCGTGCAGCTTCTTCTGGCCAGTGAGGTAATCGGTGATTCCCGGCTGGTCAGAATCCTTGCCGAGGAGGCTGGATTCGACGGAAGGGCTGCGCAGATCCGCGTCAATGAGTAGGGTTTTGAGGCCGAGCTGGGCCAGGCTGGCGGCGTAGTTGATGGAGCAAAAGGTTTTACCTTCGGCCGGCAGGGCGCTGACAAACAGGAATACTTTGTTGTCTTGCGTATCGCCGGGGGTGGAGAGCGAGGTCCGCAGAGTGCGGAAGGCTTCGGCCCCCTCCGACCTGGGGCTGTTCACCAGCACGAGAGCGCGGTGGGATTTTTTGACTTTGCGCATCTGCGGGACGACGGCGAGGACCGGGAGCCCGAGCAGAGTCTCGGCCTCGTCCACCGTTTTGATCGAGGTAGTGGTGAGACCGAGCGCCATGATGACCAGCACCCCCAGCATGAGGCCACCCATGCCGCTCATGGCCATGATGACGAGCTTCTTGGGCGAGACTGGCAATTCCGGCGTGTAGGCTGGCTGAACCACGCGGATGACCCCGGTTTGCTGCGTTTCCTTGGTGATGGAGGCCTCCTTCATGCCCTTGAGCACGGCATCATACAGCGCACGGTCGGATTCGACCTCACGCGCCAGGACACTGTATTGAATGGCCAACTTGCTGAGCTCGAGGGCGGCGGCTTCCTGGGTCTGCATGGCCTGGTCGAGCGCGGCTTCGGAGGTGCTGGCGCTTTCGAGGCTGGCTTTAAGAGTTTGGACCGCGTTGCGGACGGCGTTGGTGATATCGGCTCTTAACTCGGCGATCTGGCTGACCGCCTGGATGTATTTGGGGTGTTTGGCCCGATAACGCTGGCACAAGGCGGCGAAGTCATTCTCCGCTTTGTTGAGGCCGGCCTGCAAGGAGATGACGTTAGGGTCCTTGACTACGGCGGGCAGGTTCAGCAGCGCCTCCATGTTGGTCCCCAGATTAAGCGCCTGGTTATACTCCGTCTCGGTCTTGATGCGCAGGGCCTTGGCTTCGGTGGCCTTGGTGCTCAACTCCTTCAGCTTGGCGACGACCGTATTCTGGCGGTCATCCAACGAAGAGCCTTTGGATTGCTCCTTATAAACCTGCAGCGCGTTCTCTGACTCCTCGAGCTTCTTCCGCAATCGCTCGGCTTCCTTGGAGAGGCTCTTATTGGCGATCCTCATGGTCGTATCCACTCGCTCAGCGCTTTCGTTGATGTACTCGGTCACAATGGAATTGGCGATCCGCTCGGTGAGTTCCGGCACGCAGTGGGTGACGGAGACGTCGATGAGCCGGGTGCCGCGGCGCAGCTTGACTTTCACCATCTGACTAAGCCTGCCGAGGACCTGGGCCCTTGTGGGCGGGCTATTTGAAACGGAGACGATAAGAGAGTTGGTCCAGAGGTGTGTGAGCGGGCTATTTGAAACCGAGAGGAAACGGGCGTCGGTCCAAAGGTGATTGGTATCCGCCACACGTTCGAGGAGGGGGCGGCTGGTGAGCACCTGGGCGACCGTCTGAAGATAATCGAGAGCCTGGAAGTCCTTAATCTGGACCATTTGCAATTTCAAGATGTCTGGCTGGTCCTGTTCCACCTCGATGCTTGCGGTCGAGGAGTAGAGGACAGGGGCGCGCCGGAGGTAGGCATATCCCAGCCCGAGAAGGATCGCCGTGGACAGAGCTGCCACCCAACTTTTCGCTACGAACAGGCGCCAGTTCCGTGCGAAATCCCCAGCGTGCGGGTCCGAGTAGGCCGCGTTGCCGTAGCCGTAGTTTTCCCGGGAATCCGATTCGGGGGCAGGCTCGACAGCGGGTTGGGATCTTAATGGGCGCATATCAAAGCCATCTTTCGCCGACGACGATCACATCGTCCGGCAGGATTTCAAAGGGTTTTTCTTTTTGATTCAGAGCCAGCGCCTCGGCGTCGAGCCGGATCAGCTTGTTCTCGGTGCCGACGGTGCGCTGGACGGTGATCTTACGCTCATTCGCGATGCGGGTGTAGCCGCCCGCCGTCGCGATGGCTTGGAGCAGAGAAACCGAGTCGTCGGCCGGCATCTCGTATGTGCCCGAATGCTGCACCTGTCCCAGGACGGTGAAGCGCCGCTTGGCGAACTCCGTGACATTGAGGGTCACCTGCGGGTTGACCAGGTAATCCTTGGCTAGCAGGTCGCGAATGATAACAGTCGCCTGCGCCAGCGAGTTGCTGACCACCTTGACGGAGCCCAACAGAGGCATAGCGATCGACCCATCCTTCCCGATTCGGGCGATCGAGGTAAGGTCCTCTTCCTGATAAACTTTCACCTGCACCACATCTCCCTGGCGCAGGATATATTCCGGCGAGACGATGGTCACGCGTCCTGAATCGGTGGCCGGCTTGGCCGTGGAGGTGGGCGCAGGGCTGGCATCCGAGGTTTGTGCCCAGCCTGTTCCACCAAGGGACCAGGCCAGTGCTGTGACCAGAGCTGGGAGGTAAGTTAATCTCATAAATTCAGTAAATCGCTTAGCGTGACAATACAATACAACCACAGATGGACACAGATAAACAAAGATACGGACTACTCTGAACCGCGCTTTTCCATGGCGAGAATCGGTTCACCGGACAGTGACCCAAAGCAACGCGAAGCAAGACCGGAGTTCGGCCTGCGGAATCCGTCCACCCTCCGCAGTATCGCTACGGAGGACGGGTGTCCATCTGTGTTCATCTGTGGTTCTCTTCTGCATGGATACGGCTCAGTCGGTGTGCCGCTTCAGCGGTCCAGTTAGAACCGCCACGAAGCCCGTGCGCCGACCATGTTGTCGGAATAAGTATAGTTTGAGATGTTTGAATTGTCTTCCCGGTGAATATAAAACAACGACCCCATCCAGCGCGCGTTCAGCTCGTAATCCAGGCTGGCTTCCACGAAGAAGTCATTATCGGCGCGGTTGTTGCTGGTGCCAGCTTGCAGCAGGTTGTAACCGACATTGTCGTAGCCGCCGGTTAGACCCGCGTACCAGCGTCCCAGCACCACTTGACGAACGCCGGCACTCAAGCCAAGCGTTTGGTAATTGTAGTAACCCGTTGGCGAGGGCTGGTCCCGGCGATGCGCCTCCAGCGTCACGGTGGTCGTGGACCTTGGCTGGTAGATGACCGAAACGCTGAAAACCGGATCCGCGGTGTTGGCGACCGCCGCATTGTACTCCCGGTACTCAACTCCCAGGGATGAAGTGACATTGATCTTGCCGGTGAGCCGGTAAATGCCTCGCGCCAGCAACTGCTGATAGGTTTGGGTCGCGGCGCCCTCGGGATAGACGAATCCCAAAGCCAGCCCCAGGCCGAGCTCGAGCTTCGCTCCGACCTCGCGGTTGAACCAGTCCTCATTGCGAACTTCCTGGTAGCCCTGGTAGGCTGCGTCTTCATAATCCAGCCGATAATAGCGGCCGTTGATTTCCATGGAGCTTCGGTCCGTCAGCTCATAACGGCTCCGCAGCCTGGTGTCGTAGATCGACTCGGTCACCCGGTTGCCAACCTCGTTGTCTTTCACATCCACGCGGGAGAAATCCTGGTCGAGGCCAAGGGCCAGGCGTGAAAAGGCGTAACCGGCCGACAGGCCGGCGATGTGATCAACATTGTTGTATTGGCTGTGGTCGGTGAAACAGTTCACCCCCGGGGTGTAGTCAACCCCGAGGAAACGCTGGGGCTTGGAGCTGTCCTCGACGAGTGAGTAGTTCAGCAGCCCGCGGATTTGACCCAGTGTGACCGGGCCGGGCAGACAGGCGGTGACGTCGCCCGCAACCACGGTCAGTCCGGGAGAAAGCGTCCATTCCACGTCACTGAGCGCATTACTCGAGCTGATGAGCAGGTTATCATCGTACATGGCGGTGACGGCGGCATGGGGAAAGAAGTCCAGCCCGGCGAACCGGAGGGTGGCCTTGCCCGCGGCCTGGTTCAGCGTTTCCTGGGAAGCATTTTCGGGAGGAAGCACAACGTCGCTGGGCGTGAGATACTCCGCCCCGTGGGCCATGGCCAGCGAACAGAGCGCTGCCACGACGCAGAGCGGCGTAGCCGCATGCCGGAACCAGGTGAGCATGTCCGAAATGATCCGCTTTCGTTCTTGCCCGCGTCGGATGGAAGCTAGGCGCGCGCTAAGAGGCTGCGAGCTCTTCATGTAAATGTAGTGCATAGCATGACTGAGACGTGTTGGCTGAGGATGTGGCCGAGTATCTTATCAATAAGGAGAGTTTCTAAACCCCGGTCGCAAGAAGCTTGCGCACCTTAGCTGTATCCATGCAGCAGAGAACCACAAATAAACACAGATGGACACCCGTCCTCCGTAGCGATACTGCGGAGGGTGGACGGATTCTGTAGGAAAAAGGTCAACCGCGGAATACGCCGAATGCGCGGAAGGCGAATGGGGAAGAAGTGTATTTTCCGCGTGTTTCGCCCGACCTCAGGAGCCCTGCGGAGGGTGGACGTATTCCGCGGTTAATCCCTCCTGCCTTCGGTTGCGGCTTTGCCGCGCTCTGCCGCGCTGTGCCTCTGCGGTTTCTTGCAGCAATTTACTTTGCAGCAGCAGAAGGAATACCGCGTTCCACGCGCCGGTGTGCGGCAATCGTTTCTTTCAGCGTGTCGCATACGTAAACGACCTCGCCTTCGGTCATATCCGGATAAAGCGGCAGAGTGATAATCTCCGGGTAGAGTGAGCTGGCCGTCGGGAGATCGTCTGGAGCGTAGCCATAAGTCTCCCGGTAATAGGGATGCTTATGCAAGGGCATCCAGTGAACGGAGGTGCCAATGCCCCGCTGCTGCAATTCCGTTATGATCTGGGCACGATCGATTTTAAAGCGATCCAGTTTCAGTCGGATGACATAGAGATGCCACGAGTGGATGCGATTCGGTTGTTGCCGAGGCAGGATGAGTTCTTCGACGCCCCCCAGCAGCCTGGAGCACAGGTCGGCCCACTTCGTGCGTTTCCGGTGCATCTCGTCCGCTTTCCGCAATTGATGAATCCCGATCGCGGCGGCGATGTCAGTCATATTGTATTTGAAACCCGGGGCTATGATTTCGTAGTACCAACAGCCCTCGGCAGTGAAGCGCTTCCACGCGTCCCGGGAAATGCCGTGCAAGGACATGATCCGCATGCGGTCGGCATATTCGTCGTTTTGGGTGCAGGCCATGCCCCCCTCACCCGTAGTGATCGTCTTGTTGGCGTAAAAAGAATAGCAACTAATGTCGGCCGAACTCCCGACGGGAAGCCAGCCATTGGCGGCGTAGTTGAGGGTTGAGGGTTGAGAGTTGAGAGTTGGGCCTTTCAGCATTTCAGTTTTCAGCTCTTCAGCTTTTCCCTCCCGTCCACCGCCCGCTGCCCTCCGCACTCCGCCCTCTGACTTCTGACTTCTGACTTCTGACTTCTGATTATGGTCCGTGGTCCGTGGTCCGTGGTCCGTGGTCCTGTAATAGGCTGGGCAACAATGCGCGGCGTCTTCTACGATCTTGAGCTCATAGCGCTTCGCGAGGGCCGCCACCCCCTCCACATCCCCAACCTGGCCACCGTAGTGCACGGGCATGATTGCCTTGACCTCCAGCCCCGACCGGAGTGCGGCTTCGATACGCCGTTCCGCATCCGCCACATCGAGGTTGAAATCCTCAATCCGGCAGTCCGCCAGTATGGGCTTTGCGCCAAAGTAGCGAACCACCTCCGCCGTTGCGGCAAACGTCATCGTCGGCACGATGACACCTTGCCCTGCTTTGAGACCAATCGCCTCCAGCGCGAGGTGCAGGGCGGCGGTGCAGGAATTGACGGCGATGGCGTGCTTCTGGTAGAGGTAAGCGCCAAAGTCCTTCTCAAACTGCTTGGTCCTGGGCCCTGTCGTCAGCCACCCGCTCTTGAGCGTATCAACGACTTCGTTGATTTCCTCACTTCCAATACTGGGTTTGTAAAAGGGGATTTTCATGAAACATGTTGCACAGAAAGTTCTTCAATCCTGGCTTGTTGCGCCAGATGCGACTAGATTCATGGGTGGCACGATAACCCTGTCACCGGCATTCATCAGGCAGTCTCCTCGCTCTTCATTTTGATGCCCAAACCCATGTTGTGGGTGCGGAGAAATGGAAACAGTTTGAGTGCTGGATAAAGCACGCTACAAAACCCGCCGAGTCTCCGGGAAAGCGGCGGAACCACTGTCAAGGAACGGAAATCAAACTGATATTTCGGGAAAAGAGCCAGGACTTCGCGCCGTTTGACCCCACGAACGTTAGGATTTCCTGGGTTGTTTACCCGGAAGTCATAGATCAGGATGGCCGCGCCGCCACGCAGAATTCTATTCAGTTCGCTGCACACCTGAGTGCGCATGTGGGTATCCAGAATCGAAGAAAGCACCAGGTGCATCTGAATGAGATCGAAAAAGCCATCCGGGAATGGCAGTCTCCCTTCTCCGGCTCGGCAAAAATTCAAATGGGGATAACGCCTAGTTGCCAAATTGACAGGCTCTGGACGAATATCGACTCCATGGAAGTTCGCCGCAACCCCGCCCAGTTTGCACAGCCACTCAAGACTACCTCCGGAGCCGCAGCCGAAATCGAGCGCCCTCGTTCCGCTATTTGGCAAACGGTCATAGGCGCGCAACAGCCTTATTTGTTCCTTACGTTGTTCTTCGATCATGACAGCGTTGCCAGCATTGCCCTCCGCCCATCGAGAGTTGTAACTGTTCGAAAGATACTGCCGATAGACCTTCTGAAGGCGCTCCGCCTCATTCGCCTTCGGGTTGCATGAGTCAGACTTCACAGGCATTTGCGTTTCCCCTGTCCTCATCCGGTGGGGCTGTCCGGCTGCGAAACGGTGCGCGTCAACCCCATAAAGCGCCGCCCCGGACCTTTCCGGCGCACAATAAAATCCCAAATCCCCCGCAGAAAACCGTAGCCGTATCCAAAATGGTAGCACGCGAAAACGGCTGGAAGGACAGGGAGGAGTTTCCATTCCGTCTGCCAAGCCGTGTGCAGCGAAGCAGCGACGACGGCAAGGAGGTAAGAGCAAAGGGTGGCCAGGAAGGAAAAGCTGAAAGCTGAAACTTGAAAGCTAAAAATGGAAATCGGGATGCGCAAAGCTGAAAGTTGAGAGTTGGGTGCGAGTGCTGAAAGGATAAAGCTGAAAGCTGAAAGCAGAAACAATGTTACCAATGTCAGCAAGAATGCCCCGGGCACCAAGTGCCGCCACGACGCCGGCAATTTGTGCTTTTGAATCACCCGCACTTTCCAATAACCATACTGTTCGTACTGACGAAACAGTGCTGAAAGCGAGTTACGAGGATGATACCAACTCCTGATTCTCGGGGATTGCCAGATCTTGCCGCCGGCGCGAGTCAGCCGGAGATTAAGCTCGTCATCCTGGTTCCGAACCAATTCCTCGTCAAACAGGCCGATGCGTTCAAATACCACGCGCTTGTAGAAACCGCCAAAGACCGTGTCGGCCGGGCCTTCGTAATCCGGATTGTGCCAGCGCGCGCCGCCTACGGAAACACGGCTGTGATGCGCTGCTGCGATTGCCCTCTGGACCAGGGTGTCTCCTTCGCTAAACATCGCCCCGCCCACGTTGTCTGCTCCGGTTGCCTGAGCTGTTTCCAGGCACCGGCGCAAATAGTCGGGAGCATATCGGTTGTGGGACCCCATAATTGCAAGCCATTCCCCGCGAGCGGCACGGATCCCAAGATTCATTCCGCACGGAGTAGTCCGCAACGGATTATCCACCATGCGCAGCCTGGGATTCCCCGCCGCCATCCTTTTCAGGATTTCGCGCGTGCCATCGTTCGACATTCCGTCCGTAACCACGATTTCAAATCCCCCAGGCGGTTCTTCCTGCTCGAGTATGGAACGCAAGCAGGTTTCGATGTGATCGGTCTCGTTCAGGCATGGGACAACCGCCGTCACAGCCGGGTTTTCAGCCTTCCGGAGTTTGGTTCGAATATTAGATTCCATGCTGCAGGGGTCGAGAGTCTTCCTGCGGACTCCTAGCACGTGCCCGCCTGCTTGGATCCCGTTGGCACGTCACTCGCCTCCGCTATAGCGAAGCCTTTCCGCCGGCAGATCACAACTTTTCTGGCCCCGGCACCAAGGCGGAAGCCAATCTCCTCGACCAACCTCCCGAACGCCTTGAAGCCCGGCGAGCGCCACAAAAACTTGGGTGAGCTGCTCCAATAAAACACTCTTTCAATCTCCAAGCCGAGTTCCTCTAATTTCCTGATATCCCGGTCATCAATTGAGTGGAGCACCACCCCGTTCGACCGAGTGCCAAATAACCGCTGATTTGAAGGCGTGACTAACACCAGGTACGAGCCAGCGCGCACCAGCCTGGCAAGAGTCTCAAAGGTTCTGAATCGCTGTCCTTCCTCGTGAAGAATAGTCCCGATCGCCATGCAAAAGCAAATGTCGTACTGTTCCTTGATCGTGGAGTTCAGCACGTCCATCCAGATAAATGGAAAATCATATGTACGAAGAATATGGTCGCGAAACTTCGTGCTTAAGTCTGACGCCGTCACCTGCTTGTTCCGTTCACTCCACAGAAAGCTGTGCAGGCCGATGCCGCAGCCAACATCCAACAGGGTCACCTGCTCGTTCGGGATGAATTTGTCGATGCACTTGATGAACTGCCGCTCCTTTTCCATTTCATAGGCCTTGAGCCAAGTACTGACAATGTCTTCATGTTCGTATCCATTCATCGGGGAGCTCCAGTTGTTCGCTGGGACAGAACTCATGGCCGAGTTAAAGTCCGGTGTATCATGCCGCAACCCAAAGGGTGAACAGAAAGTAGCCGGTGGGTCGTTCCGGGGCAGCAGGGGGAACGACCACCGGAACGTCGCCCCAAAGGCCGGTCGCACCCCGGCAGGGGTGCCAGACGCTTTGGCACTTCGGACCATCGTGTGCCTAAGGGCAACGGAGCGTACCAAAGGCTGGCTTCAGGCGCAAACTTTTCGGATGAGCCAACCGCCAACCCCACCCTCGGCGCCGCTTCACGCGCCTCAAGTCGTGCCCTTGAACAGTTTTTCAAGCAACCACTTCCTCTCCAATTGGCAGAGCCGTTTTGGTGTTATGGCTCGCTCCCCGGTCCCTGCTCCTTGCCGCAAGTGGTCTAAGACTTGAGAAGCCGGGGCAAACCAGCCGTTCAGGCTGGCCAGAAACTCCAGGCGTTTGCGAAATTCGGCGTTCACTGTTCCGTTCTCCACAAATCCGTAGCCGAAATGAACATAAGCAATGCACAAGCCTCCAGCCTCTTCCAGGCGTTTGAACTTTTCGATCGTACAATTCGCAAGAAAACGTTTCAGGTTGGCTCCGTCCGCAGATGTAAACCAGAAGTTTACATAGGGCCTGGTCGGGTCGTGATAAGGCTGCTCAGGGCAAACGTTTAAAGCATCGAGCTCATCGAATACGAAATTTCGGACATACCGCACACGTTGCTGACAAAGGTCGCCCCAAAACAGTGGATCACCTTCAACGTGCCCGCGTGATATGTCTCTTTTCTTACCCCGGGTTGCCAGATTGTACAAAAACCGGCACCAACCCGAAAGACGAGCCTGGCCCCAGTAAATGTTCTCCCGGCAGCCGCCGTGGTTGCAGAAGAGGATATCTTTATTACCAAAAAGGCTACGGAATCTCGCTAAAGCCAAACTCGTGATCTCTCTGCGGGAGGTGACTGGTGCCGCATTGTGAAACGCGATCTCGAAACCCTGACGTTGCAGCGATAAAAGCCACTCCAGGTATTGCTGCTCCTCGCAGGTGGCTCCGCGGTCGGTTGCGGGACCTTCTCCCCGGAACATCCAGGCGGTTTTCGTCGTCTTCATTCCCAATCCCGCCAACAGGTGGTACACCGGCTTGACATTCGCTATCGTCGCGGAGTCCGTGTCATCCACCACTGTGAAGGCGAATTTATGCCCGTTAGGCCATCTCACGTTCATTTCAAGTTGCGCCCACTGGTTTCCTGGAAAATCGACTCGGAGAATCAGGTTGGGGACACTGCTTCACAAGAGCATTTCGAAGTATCAGCGAGCGAGCGCGCCGCAAGCATGACGCATTGGGATGCATCGCCTAGCTCAGAAGCCTATGATATAGGCGCAGCAATTCCTGCTCTTCCTTCTCCCACGAAAGTTCCCGGCCGGCCGCCACGGCGTGTTGCTTCCTCGTTTTGACGTCGTCGGAGGAAAGACGGCCAATAAGGGCAGCAAGTCCTTCCGTGTCGCCAGACCAGGTCCAACCGCACTGATAGTTGTCCACCACCCGGCGCATCTCCGGGAAATCGGGGACGAGCACCGGAACTCCGGCGGCCAAGCACTCGAAGAGCTTGTTGGGAAGACTAAGGTAGTAGCTGAGGCATCGGTTCTCCACACCCACCAGCCCGACATCAGCCTGGGCGGTGTAAGCGATAACCTCGTTCGGCGGCACCGCCGGGTAGTAGTGAATGTTCGCGTGATTGGCCGATGCCCCACGGACAGCGTCCTCCAATTCTCCGCGCCCCATGAAGACGATATGACGATCCGGTGAGAGGCTCGCGAACACCTCGATGAACCGCTCCACTTGCCGCCCTGCCGCGAGCCCGCCCTGGTACAAAAAGAGCAACGAGTTAGGAGGGACACCACAGCGCGCTCTGAGGTTTTCAGCCACCTTCGGGACCACTTGTGAACGCCGGTCCGGCACGTTGCGCACCACCAAAGGGCGCGTGATCCCATAGCGATTGGCATACCAATCCGCGATGCCGTCAGAAACACAGATAACCGCATCACAATGCTGAATCAGTGCCCGCTCGAGGCGTTCGGAATAGATGTGGCGCACGCCCCGAATCGCGATAGCTTTGCTCTCAAGTTCATGCGTGTCATAGACGAGCATGCAACCGAGGTGGCGCTTGAGCGCTACACCCAAAGCCAGTGTAGAAAGACCATGCACGTTAATACACCTTGCCGGCAGTTCCTTCGCATAAATCTTTACCCTCCGAGTCCAGGTTAACGTCGCCAGCGCCTTCCTTAAGAAGTTACTTTCATGGCCGCTCGCCCGGGAGAATAACTGCACGTTCACGCTCCCGAACTCGTCCTTGAACTCGTACTGTGTCTCAGCCCCAGCACCGATGAACGTCCTGGCACGGAAGTAACCGCTTCGGCCAGCCGACTCCAGGCACTTAAGAATTCGCGAGGCGTGGTCGAGAGTAACTGGATGTATATGAATATTCACGTGCCAAGCCAAGGAAGTGTACGAACTGCCTTATTAAACAAAGCGTTCTTCCTTCTGTCTTTGCATCTAAACCGATTCCTAGACAAGTGCATTGGCAGGCAGGTTCTAGTCGTCGCCTGAGTGAGATGGCATCCCAAGGCGATACGCTATACCCTCCCTGAAGCGCTTCCTTTGCTCTCTGAAGTGCCAGCGCGGTCCTCGCCTCCATTGTTCAGGGTGCAATAGTACGTAAATAACAGGCAAGCCGTCGCGTACCGCTTCGGCTGGCGTCCTGGGCACGCCGTTAAGAAACTCCAATTGGTCCGGCCCCGCTTGAACGACACGCTTGCCAACCCACCAGGCAGGACCTGCTGCATCCGCATACCGCGCCCTAACAAACTTCAGAAGGTCATAATCATAGGCCTCCACTTGCACGGCGGCCCTCCGCCTCAAGTCCAGGCACTCTAATATCTCGGTATTGGCCAATTTAAGTCTTCTGTTAGCCCAGTCACCGTGGGAAGCAACTGTTACCATGGGCAGCCCTGTCGTGGCCCGCACGCGTTGCAGGTTCTCGAAGAATTGCTGGCGTATCATAGGTAACCTCGCCCGAACCTGCTCAATCGACCGGAGGCAACGCGCCTTCACCTCAGTAGCGAGTTCCTCGTAGTGGTAACTGGCCTCGCCACCCGAATCGGCAATTTCGTGCATCAGATGGGTGTTCATGGTGCTCAGCCGGAAATAGTACGAACTGCTAATCGCTAGTTTCTTTTCGAGGGAGAACATGGCACGGGCTGCTGCAACATCCACGTCAATGTCATGTCTTAGCACGATGCTTTTCGGCGGGGGTGCCGTGCGGCCGGCGTTCGTTATCTGCCAGTAATTTTCGACGGAATGGAATTTGTACCCGCAGTCAAGCGAGAGTCGGAACCAATCTGCCAACTCGTCAAGCCGAGATGGCATCAAGTAGTTCTGCCACAGGCGGGAGCTTAGAGTCTCTAGTAAATGCCATACTACTGCCATATCAGCTGGAAGGGGTTGGGCCTCCAGTTACTTGCCTTCCTCCAGTTCGGGAATAACAAGAAGCAGGACGCAAAATAAGGCGATCCCGCTGGAAAGCAAGCTCGTGTGCAGGGCTTGCTGCGTCCAAATGTACCCGCACAAGACGGCGCCCAGCACACGCACAACCGGACTGGCATGACTCCGCACGGTGTTGATATAAGCTAGAATGCACCCGGCTATAAGGCCGGTTATAATTACCCCAAGCGCTCCTAGCTCGATTGCTCCTGAAGCCCAAATATTCGCGTTAGCGTTGGTTTCTATATTATTCATATACACCAGCCCGACCAGTCTCGGGCTGGCCACATCGTCGCGCGTGCCCCAAAAAGCACCGAGTTGGCAACCGGCAAACCACCTCGGCCCTTCGTTAAACAGCCAGTCAAAATGTGCCCAGGTCAACTGCGCCGGAATAGCGAATACGCGTCGAACAAAGGTCGCATTGAGCCAGTCGGAGCCAAGGAGGTGAAACTCCATAGCCGCTGCGGTTACCACAAGCGGAAAGCATGCCGCAAAACAGAAAACTCGCCTAGACTCAGGAACGTGCATTACTGCGCACACGAGGCCGATCGCGGTTGGGATAAAGAGGACCGCTTTGGAGCCATCTAAGGAGAACATGGCCACGACCGCAACCAGTAAAGGGACGGCCAATAGCCATCGCTTGAACGCAAACAGCCCTATCGCGCCAAGTGGAATAAGAATCGACCTTAGAATCACCTGCATGTAGGCCATCGCGCTGCCATCTGGAACCACCTCGCGGGACTCCATCCGCCGATCATACTGACTTGCCCAATCGAGATTCAGTCGCCAGCCCATAAGATACATCTCGCCGCAGATGCCGAGCAGCAACGCCACCCCGACCATCCCCCAAAATAGGCTTGGTGAGCATGGCACCCGGTCAGGCCCCCTTACCGGGATTCGAATCCAAGTCGCACTGATCGCAAGGGCAGCAAAGCCTAGCACGAGGAGAACCCCCCAGGCAACCAATGTGAAGGGTTCCAGGTCCAGCATGACCGGCCAAAGGCTTGTGACTGGCACCACCAGACTCATGAACAAGAGCACAACGGCCCAGTCCGAGGCTCGCTTTCCACTCATGGGAAGGGCTGAGCCAACCACAAGCGTAAGAAGAAACATCGTGTAATCGACCCATGCAGGATGCTCATGCAACCGCAGTCCCGCATAATCATAGACGGGAGAGATTTGGAAAACGTAGGTGTAGCGCAGGATCGCCCAGAACCAGGCAATGAACATCAACAACGCAAGTCGTCCCGGCCACGAGCGCTTGCGAGCCCTCTCAAGATCAACGCTCACTATGCTCGATCTCATGTTCCAATTTAAGAGGGGAACAACAACGCGAACTAATTGTCAATAGCAGACAAAGCAGGTGGCACCGCCCCCGATTTGCCACGCACATGTGCATGCGCGATCTTCAGTAGAATGGCCCCATACATTACATAGGCGAGCGTTTTGAGGACCACCACTACGCCAATCGCCTGCATAAAGTTGAGCCCTATGGAATGACCGAGAGATAGGCCCACCACGACCGCAGCGAGAGAAACGACGTTGTAAAACACCAGCACCTCGCTCCGATTCAAAACCAAAATCAAGCGGCTCACCGGGCTGGTTACCAACTCCGCAAAGCACCAGGGCGAGAGGATTGCAACCAGCATACCCACCTGCTCATATTCCCCTCCGAACAAGCGTTTACACAGAATGGGGGCAAGCGCGGCGGTGGGAGTAAAGACGAGGAAGCCAAGCAGAGCCAAGCGTCTCATCGCTTTCAATACGACAGGCCTGATTTCATCTGGAGCACGCCGGAGCGCGTCGGCAATCCGAGCATGCAGGACATCAGCAACGCTGGATATGATAAATGAAGCTGGCAGTGTCGTCACACGCTGAGCGATGAAAAAGATGCCTGCGGCGGAGGCTCCGTAGTAGTGCGCTACAAGTGGGATGGGCAAAGTAAAAGCCAGGGTGCCCAGCAGAGTGGAGGGAAGTAACAGCGTAGGGAATGCCCGGTATGTCCGCGCTGCTTGGATGGCTTTCTGCCAGCCATGGTTTCGCAAGCATTCTTTGAGGTGCGGCAAGGCGCACTTGAACATTCTCCAGACACCCACCAGGCGAGCCGCCAACTCCCCCAGCATTAAACCAGCCCAATTCAGGTGCCACATACCTAGAAGCACCGGCAGCAGCCCGCGAACAGACCCCTGGGCCACCAAGGCGGCGCTGATCGTCTCAAACCCTTTTCGGCGCACGAACCAGTACCGAAGAGAGGAGAAGATGCCATTAGCGAAAAGGACCGGCAGCAGCGCAATCGCGGCCCAGGCCGGCAACTGACCGAGCGAGAGCAGATCTGCCCGGATCAGGACGAGCGCAGAAGCACTCAGAATGACTGAGCACGGGAGCGAAACGGCCATTGCCAGCAGCAATACCGGGGCCGCCTCGGAATCCTCGGCAGCGTTCGGGATTGCCAGCTCATAGCACAGTGTAACTGCCGCTCCCGCGAAAGAAGCGCAAGCCATGAACACGGCAAACAATCCGAGCTGACCTGGAGGATAAAGCCTCGTCCATAAAGGCGTACTCAGCACTACAATGGCCTGCCCTACGGCCGTGCCGCTGGACAGGAGCATTACGTGATGTGCAAACCCTCCTCGTGGCAAATGAGATAAAATGAGCGCCCGAACAGGAGACATTATTTCAGACAGGCGTAGAAAACGACTCCAAGAGTTGATCTTGAACATGGGTAGCTAACCAGAAAAAG
>Ga0209777_10005089_pt1 | contig 15284 bp, 10 predicted proteins | sample FrelakmetHBP12HB_FD_187147 | JGI IMG/M metagenome (GOLD analysis project Ga0209777, IMG submission 187147) | Freshwater lake sediment microbial communities from the University of Notre Dame, USA, for methane emissions studies -HBP12 HB (SPAdes)... | ecosystem: Environmental > Aquatic >... | reverse complement strand
GCACAGGTGCGAACTGGCGTTTATGTAAGCTACCTTACCCTTTCCGAAAGACCCGGCAACTAAAAATGGCGTTCCATCGGAACCCTCCATTATGCTCTGAGCGCCTCGCTTAACCGTGAGCCACTCGTAAGTGTTCTTGATTGTGAACGATTTGATACCCTCAGTAATGGGGTGTGGTTTGATCGTAGAGATTCGTTGAGACTGCCCTTCGACCCATCTACCCGCAAGGGCAACAGGTAGAGCGTCTTGAACTTGGTCATTGATCCCTTGGGACACGCTCCAGGCGACAAACGGGAAAAGGACTAGCCCGCCACCGTTAGCCGTGTTTTTCAATATCATCTCCATGATCTCGCGACAGATTGGCGTTTCGAAATCCTCTCCCAGCATCCAGATGATGCATGAGTATAGCTCGTTTGTGGGTAAGGGGTGGCGCGCAACGTGTGCGGCTGAAACCTGAACAACGTTGACTGATTCATACTCGAGCTGCATTCTCTGCAATACCTGCGCACCCAGCACGGTCCTGTCTAGCAGAAAAAACATTTTCCTTGTGCTTCTGGGAAAAAGGACCCGAAAACTACTGGAACCTTCTTCCTCATGAGGACGCTCTGTCCAAACTGTTGGATATAGAGTGACTTGTTCCAACTTAACTCCTCGTCGTCCCAAGATCGGCGCGACTCCGTCTAAGCGTCGTTGGATGTGGGTTGTGATCTTCTTGAGCTGTTCCCACTGCTCCGATGAGTCGGGCTTGGTTTTTAGTTTAACGATCTGTGGGCCAATTTCCACATGGTAGACAGTATTCCGCTGGCTACGTTCCTGCCCAGCACGATTGAATACTCTCAGATATGCTTGGTCCATCTCGTCAGCCAATAGTAACATCGCGCCCAAGAACTGTAGGTCGAACTCAACAGTCTTGCTCAGGAAATCAACCGGGAATGCTGAAGGGACCTGGGAGAGGTCCTCCAATCCGTGGGACAGCGCTATCCATGCTATGGCCTTGGCTAAGTTTTCGTCGCTGATGAAGAACATTTCCGGGTGCTCGATTATCGCATCGTGAGATGCTTTGGCATGGTCTTTCCCACGCTTTCTGTAACCGGTATCATGAGTGTAGATTGCGTGTAGGAGCAAGTAAAGTTCTTCTGGACACAAGATGATGTTAGATTCCAATAGGATTTTACCCGCGTACTCCTCTACCGCCTCCGCGTGCTCTATATCATTCTTTCCGAGGTCTTTAAGCCAAGCTCGTGCTCCATCAGGAGCTGTCTTAATTACCTCGATTCTTGAGACAAGCCACTGCTTCGATGCTGGAACTTTGGATAGTTGCTCCTGCATGTAAGACATTAAACACCCCTTTTGATTCTTCCTCAACACAGAACGTGGGCTTCACCTGAAGCCCGCTTTATTGAAAAATAGTGTCAGGTCTGCTCTTGACTCTTTTCACCATTTATTCATTAATGCAAACTTCTTACTACAAAAAAATGAGTTTTTTTAAGGGTCGGGCCACGCCAACCAATTGATTACTAAAAATTAATATCCCGGAAATCGGCATCTTAAGCCCCAACATCTCTGTTTTTGACCCTTAAATAACCTCCTTTAGAATTCCCCCCCCACTTTTTGGCCTAAAAAAGTACGACATAGGCCTTATTTAAGCTCCTGTTATTAAAAAATATGAAATGGTATTCAACTGTTGACCTAGCCCGCCCCCGACTCCGACTTTGCGAAATTGACCTCTGGTAGGTCTTCCATTTGCGATCTCCGGCTGTTGTTTACAAGGTCAGATATTGACTTCCGCAAATAAAAAAGAAGCCGAATGCCACAGAAGACGAAAGATGCTGTAGCCGAAAGATTGAGGTTGGTTCGTTCTGTAACATGCTCTTGGGCACCTCACTGTATATTATGGATCTTAACGTGCTCTATTCGCATGGCCAGTACTAACCTTCAGCCTTAGTAAGTGGATTATTAATGTGTCGATTTGCGGATTAATTCCTCAAGTAATTGCACTCTATCATTGCATTCGACAAGCCTTGCAAGCCCACCTTTATCAATCATAACGACGGTTTTCTCTCTGTTAGCAATTTGGCTTACCTTAAATCCTTCCGAAAACCCACTATAAGAAATAAAGAACCCGATTTCACAAAGATTGCCTCTCCTCTTCAGTTTTGCATAAAATGAGTCAAACTCCGTCCTGTTGATAGTTTCTGCTGATAAATTCTTGCATTCGACAATAATAATACCCCCTGCATTCTCCCAAAAGGCATCGGTTCCTTTATTGATTAACTCCAAATCTATTTCTTCACCTTTTGTTCTTATATTCATTTTTATGATTTAAAAAATGGTATGGAACTAAAAACATGATATACCAGTTGCTCAAGGACTTTCCCGCGTGCTGGCCCCTTTTGGTTTTGCACACTTTCCCATGAGCGGCTAATAAGATGCTGCACTAAGGTTGTCGGATCATGACAAAAATCCGGCCTGTCTAAAACCACATGAATTCGCGTTGCTATTTGACTGACATCAATAGGTTTTTCAAGAAAATCCACTGCACCCATTTTGATACACCTAACAATATCGGTTCCTTTTGCCTCACCGCTGATAAGGATAACCTTGCTGTCCGGCGAGTAGGCCATGATATCTTTGAGAACTTGCTCACCGCTATAATTAGGCATCATGATATCAAGCAGAACGATATCATAAACTTTTTTCTGAACAAGACTCTGGACTTTTTTGGAGTCGGTTTCTCCATCAACATCGAAACCTCGTCGTAAGAGGCCCCTCTTTATCAAATCGACATTTTCTCCTTCGTCATCCACAACCAATACTTTTTTCTTCATCTCGCTCATCTTGACCCACCCTCACCCGTCAGTTCACCTGGGCAACTTGGTTTGAATGGACTGACCAGAAACATGCATTGGAATATCCACCAAAGAAGTACCTGGAACATCCCAGGGAGACGTCGCCTCGACCGGCCGGTCCGACAGCGCAAGCACATGCACATTGTTTTGACTTAGAAAATCAACAAACTCAAGCACCTCTCTCGTAATTGTTATCCGTTGCCCTGAATCCCCCGCTTGTGACATCCATTTGGCCGTTGATGCATATTCCTTGCTTCTAAATGTTTTTAAAGGAGTCTTGTCCCCGTTACGCATGTTAAAATGAATCTCGCGTACGATGTTACACGTCTTTTCTAGATCTTCTGAAACTCTTCTTCTTTCTACCTCCTCAAGAACCTGCTCACAAAAAGACGCCATACCTTTTTGGACAAGGTTTTGTGTGATTTCCTGTATATCAAACAAGCCTAAAGAAAATACGAGTGCCAAGAAAACTACATAATCTAAATTGTCCAGTGTATAGGGATGAAATTCATCACGATCAAATTCCCGGAAGGCTCTTTCGGTTCGCTCTTTCCGATACCGATTCGGTCCCAAGGCTTCGCTGAACAGTAAATGCACAGCTTCCAGTCTTGCTGCAGTGAGCGGCTCGCTCTCTCGACCCTTGGCCGCATACGTTGTATTGTCCAAATCAAAAAGACCGATAGTCTGCTCGTTGATAGTAATCCCTCTTTTCAAGCCCTCCGAAACAAGCTTCCATAGACTGGCCCAATCTTCACTGAAAAGTATGTTCCCAAATAAAAAGTCACCTGTTGCCGATTTGCTTTGATTGCAGAGAAAACCCAAAACACTCAAATGACTGTAACCTGACAAATGCTTGATGGCATAGCCGTCGTTGAAAAAACTATCACCCACATAAAAGACATGGCGAATCTGGTTTCCGATGGAAAGAATGAAGGATTCTACTACCTTGACATAAGCCGGTTCATTTTTCCTCGGCATATAATCCTCAGCAAAGGAAAGCTGATCCCGTACTTTCGATAAACCTGGAATCTTAGGATTCAAAGGCTCCAAGTCTCTCAGAACGATGTTCTCACCAAACAAATCCCTAATCGAGGCTGTCTCATTATTCATGCGCTGCCTCCAACAAGCCCAATATTTAGACTTTCATCACTTTAAGGCAAACGGCTCCAATCGATGAAGCCTCGCTATCTTTAACCGCCGAGTTTAGACGTTCAGCATCCGCGCTGAGCACAAATCGCGTATCTTTATTGTCTGCGACCCCATGTGCCATGAGGACATAAAACGGCTGGCTATCTCGGGAAAAAAGAATTTGCTCAATACACACCTTTTGGTTTTCTTCCTCCATCTCCCAGATTTCGACCTTTGCGCCGGTTAGCGCAACCTCTTTTGCAAGCTGAAAACCTCGCGTCAAAATAGCAAAGCGAATGATGTCCCGTGCAACAAAGGCAACTTGGACATGCACCCGCTTGGTAAAATCGACTGTTAGAAGCTTGCTTAAAAAGGTTGCGAAAAAAGACTGTACCAGCAAAGAATTCTGCCCCCTTTCTGGGACCAGTAGGACCCGTATTTCATTCAACGAGGTATGACGGAACAGCAAATCCAGTGCAAACGAAGCTTCTTGAGCGTTAGAGAGCGGGTATGTCCCCGTCTCCATGGCCTTCGCTGCAGCCGTCAATTGATCAACGCCATTCAAAAGCAATGAAGCAAAAACGATATTTCCTTTGTGTACCATAGCAGCTGCTTCTAAGAAGCCTTTGATTCTTTCCCGCAAATTCCGAAATTGATCCGGCATATGTGCTCCATGTTTGCTTCTACGAGATTTTCCTTAAGAAAGCAGAACGTTCTAAATCATGCAACTTGAAAACAAGTCCGCATAGATTCCGATGCTCATATCTGGCCTCTCGGATTTCTTCTTCCTCCCGCCAATGTGGTTTTACTTTTCCTGCCAAGAGATCTTCTTGCTTATTTTGGTTGCCGATTACCAAGAAAATCGGTTTGCCTATCGCCTTGCTCCAAAAAGATCCATGAAGCAGCCCCGCGCTTTCGTCAAAAATGTAGTATTCGCTAGGATGATCCGTGGGTGGCATCAAAGGCGTCAAGCGAACTAAAAAACTGTGTACAAAAGCCTCAAGCTCGTTATACCCCCCCTTGGGCTTGAAAACGCGGAGGCACTTATCTACAAAGTATTTTTCGTTCCCCACACCACCAGCAATAAACACGAGCGCACTCCTTTCCACCCCTTCTCGACCCTTTGCTTCTTTCCCAAACGTTAAAAGCTGGCACTTTTCAACGGCCTGTTGTACAACTTCCCCAAGTTTCCCTAAATCGTCGCTGATGATGTCCTTTTTGATATACCTAGTTGCACCATATTCCTGCAGAGTATCTGCGGAAATCTGCGTGTCAGTTTGACTTGATAAGACGATTGTTATCGTACCCTCGTCTAACTCATGCAATTGCTGAAGGATTTTTAATCCGTCCATATTAAAAACACCACGTCCCCCGAGCATGAGGTCAACGAATGCAACATGATACGTCTTCATGTTGATTAATGAAAGGGCTGTATCTAAATCTATTGCTTCATCTACCGAAAATCCCCTCCTTTCGAGACTGCGTTTGTATGGTACTCTCAGATCTTCTTCATCTTCAACTACAAGTATACGCTTTTTATCAAACATACTTGCCCCCTCCCTTGTTTGAAAGTCCTCTTCATTTATCGCTTTCGTGCAACTCTTTGTCAAACACCTCTAAAATGACTTTCACTTGAAAAAAATTCCCCTCTTTGCTGTCCAAGTTAAGCCATCCCCTAATGCCTGAAAGATATTCCTTGGCTGCAAAAAGTCCATAACCTGATCCGCCTTGTTCTTTCCTTCCCGTTATCCCAGGTTCCAGCTTCTGAAGCCTCTGTAAAACTTCCAAAGACACACCAGGCCCGTTATCCTGAATGACTACCTGAACGCGGGTATTGAGCTTCTTAGTCTCTTCCTTTTTATCGTGATGTTGTTCATATTCATTTACACGGATGGTAATAATCCCTGGTGCCTGTTCTGTTGGCGACTTTCTATTAATCCAAAAGTGGGAATTCTGCATAACCTCATAGAAATGTAGCTTGATAGCGGGAGAGCAGTAAATTTCCCAATCAAGACCACATTCACAATTCATATGAATGATACCCTTTGTAATATCTTTGCGATGGGCCATTTTGAACACATTAATAGATTCGTCCAACAAGGTTTTTATCGAATAAGGACCTCGTTTTGAAATATCTGTTATCTTTGTAAGCATTGTATCAATATTTGCTTTTAAGGCATCAGAATTGCTTTTTGATTTATGTAAATCTTCAAGAATTACTTTCTTATTCTCTTCTAAAATCACCTCCCTCTTTTCAAATTCAATGACGTCTATCGCATCATTAATACGGTTGGTTACCCTGAAAAGATCATTTTTAATATCATGTGCGACGGCGTGCATCCAGCCTCCCATAAAACGCTCCATAGCCTCCGTCGTTGCATCTTGCCGTTGCCAGTCCTTTTCAACACGGTTTCTTATCACATAAACCCAGCTTTCGACCAGGCGCGTAAAAGTTTTGCATGCGTCCACATGAATCTCTTTGAAAGCCTTCTCTTGCTCAGTCTCAAGGTTGAGAACACCGATCAAACGCTTTGCATGCCGCAATGGCACAGCTAATTCAGTCCGCATGACTCTCCTCTCCTTTCTTCCAAGATACCAGTTGTACCTATCTTCAGAAAGGGGATCACACAAATAATGATCCATTTCGGGGTTCTCGACCAAGATCCCGCATACACTCTCTTTGACTGGAACTCGCTCGATAGTCCATTCTTCCTCTTCACTCGTCGCTTTTATTGTTAAATATTTTTTCTTGTCGCCATTTCCCTTGCAATCTCCTTCATAAAAGAGAAGTTGAACTTTAGGTTCCACAAACCGAAAAGGTCCAAAATTGGGTAAAAAGGAGGACGCCTTCTTAGCTAAAGCCTTAAGACAATCACTTGGCTTCAACCCGCTATCGAAAAAAGTGTTTAGAATTTCAGACATAACCTGATGAACCTTCAATTTCTCAAAGAACTCGAAGGCATTAGCAAGCTGCCCCGCCAATGTTTCAAGAAACCCTGGATCAATTGGCAACCCATATGGGTCTTCTAAAGGACTTTCGAGCACCAGGATTCCGAGCAAGGGCAATTTCGCTTCTTTTGAATGCAACGGAACAAAAAGAAGCGAGTCAGGGCTCATTTTTCCCTGGAAGAGGCCTTTTGTTTTGCTCACCGATATTTTTCTAAGCCCTGAATCATCTTCCACTGCTGTCTCATATAATTCGGCTGGTATTGGAGGCAGAGGTTTTTCCATTTCTGGCTTCTCAGACTCAATTGGCCAAAAAAACTGTCCTGAACGCATGGCAAAATAGCATGCAGAAGCCTGAGTCATCTTCTCTATTCTCTTCGATACGTCAAGTATTAGTTCTTCGGGATGGACATCCTTCCGCATAGCAGCGTCCACATCACGCAACAGTTCCATCTGTGTGTCATATCTGACAAAAAAGTCATACATTTGGCGAATTTGTGGCAACCATCCTCTCATAGCCCCCTCCTTCCGTGAATCAAATACACTGAGTAACCATGGTTTAAGGAAACCTTAACTCTTTTGGCAAGCATTATTTTATTATAAATAGTGTCAGGTCTGCTCTTGACTCTTTTCACCATTTATTCAAATGCAAACTTCTAACTACAAAAAATGAGGACTGATATTATTCGTTCGGAAAAAAGAATTATCTGCTCAGCTATCACTTCAACCGGTCATGTGCCGGATAACTTACTTCAACAAGCAAGGAAATGTTAACTTAAGGTCAGGTAATAAGTATGGTGTCCCCCAATTTCAAATTCGAAGTATTATTTCCTAGGCGTAAAGCCATATGCTGCCTCAAAGTTATCCCTTATGTACTTATGTGGTGTTTCGTTTATAAATGCCTCTTCGAAAGTTGTACCGGGTGGATCATAAATTGGGCTTTCGTTGCAAAAAGTATAATTCCAAGCACTGTTGATTCTCTCAATATGGTCCAAAGGAATTGTAAGTTGACAGAAGGGCGATAGTGAGTGGTGGTCTCGACGTGTGGTTAATAAAAATGTAGTATTCTTTTGAGAGTCAGATATCAAATGGCTTCTATACACATCATCTTCGTACCCTTTCAGCAATTCATTCAGTTCGTTTACATCATTTAATCGAAGAAGCTTGCCTAATGGACTAACGAGAATCTTATAGTCACTATGCTCACTTACGTTTGTTTTAAATTCGAGATGTCCTAATCCTCTTGCACATATAGAAATACGATCAAGACCATTGCCGGCAAGAAACCAATTAGCAGTAAGGATACTTAATGTAATAATACCGTGATTTGAATTCTCTTGCTCATCCCAAAGGGTCTGAAGGAAAGCCTCAGTCGCTTCTCCCGTTGTAGCTCTATATTTACTAAGTGGCCTACCGCCGATCAGATTAATACTTGGAATCTGCAAGTTCTCACCAGACTCGAGCTTATGAATCTCATCAATTCCTGACATGCTATTAGTGTATATATTAAGCTCTAAACCCTTTTTAATAGGAACACCCCAATTAATCAGCTCCGGGAATATAGGCGTTAGTGTAGTACCAGAGTCAATTATCAAATTAACCTTCACTAGATTCCGATTATCCTTATAAATCTTCTCCAAAATGTTAGGAAGAACTTGGCGAACCAAAACCTTTGCCAACCCCTTCTTCTCATTCGCGTAGTGCTCCCTTCTCCTAAAGAATTGATTATCCTTTGATACAAAACCAAAATGGTCGATCAGCAATTGATCTATCGATCTAAACCTCTTGTTGAAAAGTCTTTTTTGATTGAATAATAGGGCGACCATAAGAATAACGACAAGAAATCCAAAACAATAGAAACCTATTAAATAAAGATCGCGGGCTCTGAAGAATATTGCGATTATTATAGCAGCAATAACAGATAATAGAAGTGAGGCGGAGGAGATAATTATTTCGCCTCGGAATTTCTTAAAAAAAGCTATGGCCCGAAAAAACATATTAAATTCCTCCTTGTGAATGAATGGTGTCAGGCATTAGTAATTAAGTATTTATCAGGTTTTCTGTTTTGCAATTGGTCTGTGAGCGCAGACCCTGCCTCGCTCGTTTTTGATATTCCAAATTGGAATCTCAAAGATTCCATCTCGCGAAAAAATGTCAGGCCTGTTTTTAACCTTTATTAAAGGGTCGAAAAAGGAATATCTGTTCAGCTATCACTTCAACCGGCCTTTTAGGCCAGGAAACTTACTTCAAAAAGCAAGGAAATGTTAACTTCACAAATGTGGGTGAGAGGACTATAAGAACAGGTTCAAGGTTCAAGGTTCAAGGTTCAAGGTTCAAGGTTCAAGGTTCAAGGTTCAAGGTTCAAGGTTCAAGGTTCAAGGTTCAAGGTTCAAGGTTCAAGGTTCAAGGTTCAATAAGTATATGTATAATATGGGGGAAAAGGGGAAAGTCAAGGGTTTTTTGCTGGAGGCAAAAAATCAGTTCAACATTCAAAGTTCAAAGCAAAAGTAAGGCACAAGGCACAGGGCATGGGGCGTAAGGGAAATTACCAACTCAGAGTTCAAAGCTGAAAGTTCAAAGCTCAAAGCAGAGGATAGGCAAGAGGCGTTAAATGCCAGGCGAAAGGTACAAGGTGCAGGGCACAAGGGAAATTACCAACTCAGAGCTCAAAGTTTTAAGGGTCGGGCCACGCCAACCAATTGATTATTAAAAATTAATATCCAGGAAATCGGCATTTTTAGCCCCAATATCTCTGTTTTTGACCCTTAAATAATCTCCTTTAGAATTCCCAACCACCTCTTTTTGGCCTAAAAAAGTACGATATAGGCCTTATTTGAGGCCCTGTTATTTAAAGATGTGAAATGATATTCAACTGTTGATGTGGCCCGACCCCAACTCAACAAGTATCTCACACTCAACCCCGTCAATCAACCACTGCAACGTTGCCGTTTTCTCTTCCTCCCCTTAATCCCTCTACGCTCCGGGGCTTTTTCGGCCACATCCAAGAGAAAGCTCCCCTCTAAGAAATAGGAAGGGGGCTCTATTTTTAATGTCAAAAGGGTAATGCAGTTTTCGCTAATCGAAAGACCGGAGCTATTTAAAGAGGTCATAATCATAGATTTCATGATGATGACCGATAAACAGAAAGACGACCTTATTTTTACCGAGAAATTTGAAGATGATCCGGTATTGGAGATCAATTCGGAATGCCCAGACTTTAAATTTTTTAGGGTGAAGTTTTTCTACTCTTAAAGATGGGTGAAAGGGATTTTCTGTAAAAAGGTTTGCTTTTTTGACGGCTTTAACCTGGATTCCTTTGGTCAGCCTTTTGAAAAGTAAGTCAAAGGTTTGGGTAGTAATAATTTCCATTTACTTGGCGATGAGTTCGGCAAGTGTTTTTCGTGGTGTATAACGTCCTTCATTTAAATCCTTTTCTGACTTTTGCAATGTTTTAAGAAAAGACTCTTTGAACAGGCCGGCAGCACTGCAAAAGGCTTCAAAATCATCTCTCCTGATTTTCAAATGGATATATTCATAATCCTCGGTAACCTTAGCTTTTAATTTGGCCATAAGACATCTCCTTACTGCTTAATTGAAGCCTCCTAAATCAAGCTTCAGAATATCTTCAGGAGAATATATCAAGTCAAGACAATATTTTCAATTAATTACTCAAGTTCTCAATAGATAATTTCTATCTTCCCCTTGTCCATCCCGATCCCTCTCTGGTGTTGGGCCTCTTACCGATGGAAGTAAATGGGGTCAATAAATGGGGTCAAGCCTGCTCTTGGCTCTTGCTTCTAATTTTTGGCAGTAGCCATCTACCTTTATATGCCTTGAATCAAGATACTTCCTGCATTAGATACTTAATTGTTCGGGTAAGGGTTATCTGTTCAGCTATCACTTCAATCGGCCTTTTGGCCGGGGAACTTACTTCAACAAGTAAGGAAATGTTAACTTCACAAATACGGGTGAAAGGACTATTAGAATAAGTTCAAAGTTCGACGTTCAAGGTTCAAGGTTCAAGGTTCAACGTTCAAAGTTCAAAGCAAAAGTAAGGCACAAGGCACAAGGCATGGGGCGTAAGGGAAAACACCTGCTGAAAGCTCAAGGCTGAAAGGGGATTAAAGAAAAGACGTTCGGCGTTCGGAGTAGGGAGTTTGGAGAAAAAACGTAGAACACGGGGTCAGGAAAGCAGGGGAGGCAAAAGGGATCAAAATCTCATGGCTGACAGCTTAACACAGGGAGGAATCCAACTTACTACCTATTTTTAAGCAGCTTTTAAGGTTGCTGATTCACTCTGAATAATAATTTTTTGATTTTCATTTTTAGTCGGAATCGGAAGGCCTTGTTCTTTTAATAAGTTAAGATGTTCAATCATTCCCCATTTTGCTTTATAAAGACAATCCTCAATAGAATGCCCTACACCTGAAAAACCGGGCAAATCGGGAGAATAGAATCCAAAAAAATCAGGTTCCTTCGTTGCCTCGATGATTAAAGAATATTCCAAGTCTATCATTTTTCTTTTTCCCCCGTAGTTTACTTTTTGATCCCAGCGGCTTTTAATATCGCCTGACATGTACCTTCAATGTTCAATGTTCAATGTTCAATGTTCAATGTTCAATAAGTATATGTATAATATGGGGGAAAAGGGGAAAGTCAAGGATTTTTTGCTGGAGGCAAAAAATCAGTTCAACGTTTAAAGCAAAAGTAAGGCACAAGGCACAGGGTATGGGGCGTAAGGGAAATTACCGACTCAGAGCTCAAAGCTGAAGGGAAGAAAGGCAAGAGGGATGATCCCAAAGGCAAGGAAAGGCACAAGCAAAGGGGCATAACCTGAAAAATTATTAAAATTCAGCAAAGGGCCAGGCAAACGCATCAGGGCCCAAGGGGAGTTTGGTAGTACCTGGGTGGACCACATATCCTTTAGCGGTTTTTTCTTTAAAGATTTTTCGGAAGGTTTCAATGCCTTTAACCATACTGTGGTTAGGTGTAGTCGACAACTTAACTTCAATCGGGACCAGTTTCCTGCCGGTATCGATTATTAGATCGACCTCTTGACCGGTAGATGTCCGCCAGAAATAGATTGGGAGTTCTTTCCCCTGATGGGTCAGTGTTCGAACCACCTCATTGACCACAGCCGTTTCCATGAGGGCTCCTCCCATAGGTCCGGCCAGGGCATGTTCCGCATCTTTTAATCCCACCAGATAACATAAAGTCCCCACATCAGCAAAGTAGACCTTGGGAGTCTTCACCAACCGTTTTCCGAGGTTTGCAAAATAAGGTCTCAGGATAATAATTTGATAGGTAGCCTCCAAGACCGAAAGCCACGACTTGATGGTATTGACAGCCAGCCCCAAGTCTCTGGAGAATTCAGATAGATTTAATAGCTGGGCGCTCCGAGCTGCCAGTGCTCTCAGGAATATTTGGAATTGACTGAGGTCGCCGATCTGCCGAATAGATCGAACATCTCGTTCAAGATAAGTCTGAACGTAACCGGCATGCCAGAGCATGAGTTGACGTTCTCCGCTTGCCGACAATTCCGGGTACCCGCCTCGAAGAAAGCTTTTCCACAACTCCTTATAAGACAAACCTTTCTTAAAAGGTCTGACTCCTTGTTCCCAAGGCAGGAGGGCCTGAGGCATACCGGCCATTTCACGATAGCTCAAGGGCAAAAGGCGGAGCATAACCGCCCGTCCGGCTAAGGATTCAGTTACTCCTTGGGTCAAAAGGATGTTCTGGGAACCGGTAAGGATGTATTGCCCGGCTCGGGTTCGATACGTATCCACACGTTCTTTGATATACGGCAGCAGCACAGGGGCGTATTGTATTTCATCAAAAATGACCGGGGGAGAGTAAAATTCCAGGAAACCCCTTGGATCCCTTATGGCCGCAGATTGGACATCCGGGAGTTCCAAAGAGATATAATCGTAGTTCTTTTCAAAGAGATGTTTAAGTAAGGTGGTTTTCCCGGATTGGCGAGGTCCACTGAGTACAATCACCGGGAATTCCTTAATGGTTTGTTTGAGGACTGCCTCCAGGGTACGCTTAATATACTTCATGGCTATCCCCTCCTCTCAGGGTATGTTGTAATTATGCATTTAAAATGCAAAATTGCAAATAAAAAATTGAAGAGAGAAAATCCCCTTAAACCGTAAACCCAAAATGCAAAGGAAAGGCACGGGATAAGCTCAAAGCTGAAAGGAAGAAAGGCACGAGGCATGAGGCGAGGGGCAGTAAATACAAGGCGGAAGGTGCAGGGTACAGGGTGACTAAGGTTCGGAGTTCAGAGTTCAGCGTTCGAAGATAGAACCAAGAGCTGAAAGTTCAAAGCTCAAAGATTTGTGCTTTTCTGTTTGGGTCTTAAACTATTTATCAAATCCTTGCCTTGAGCCAGGCTGGAAATTCCTGCCAGGGTAAGGCCAGAATATTGGAGGGTAGAGGAGTGGGTTTTTCTACCCGGCAGATCAGGAGGCCCTCTCCATGACCTTCTTTCCCGATCAGGGAGAAGAACCTTTTTAAGGGGTCCAAATGTTTTAAGGTCGGAGTCGCTGTCAGTTTAATCTCCACCGGAAATATCAAGTTTTTAATTTTGACAATCAGATCCACTTCCAGACCATCGTTGGATCGCCAGAAAAAGATATCCGCATTTTTCCCCACGGCTGCAAAAATTTTATACACCTCACTAATAATCAATCCTTCAAAAAGAGGGCCTCCGAGCGGTCCTGCCAGGGCCGCTTCCCCATTCGGTTGGCGGGTCAAAGCGCAAACCAGAGCTGGGTCGATAAAATATAGTTTAGGGGTCTTGGCCAGTCTTTTGCCAAAATTATTGTAAAAAGGCGGAAGAAAACGGCAGAGATAAGAGGCTTCCAACACACCGGCCCAGGCCTTAATCGTGGGCAAAGAAAGGCCGCTTTTTCTGGAAAGGCCGGCTGTGTTGAATGTTTGTCCGTGATAGGTGGCGCAAAATCCCAAAAATGTTTCAAAATTTCTAAGATCCTTGACATTCAGCAATTGCCGGAGATCCCTCTCGACATAAGTTTTAATATAGGAATTGAGCCAGAGGTCTCTTTTTTTAGGATAGAGGGCCGGTTCGGGATACCCTCCTCTCCAAATTATCGATTTAAGGGCATTGAATGGGAAGCGTTTGAATTCCAAAAGGCTAAAGGGAAGAAGTTCCAGCAGGGCAATCCTTCCGGCTAAGGATTCGCTGACGTTTTTCATGAGTTGAAATTGCTGGGAGCCGGTCAGCAGCCATCGGCCGTTTTTTCGTCTCTCCTTATCGATCCGGATTTTCAGGTAAGGCAGGATTTCGGGCACATACTGTATCTCATCCAGGATTACCGGCCGGTCCCGAAAGCGATTGAGGAACCCATTGGGGTCTTCCCGAGCAAAATTTCTTTCCAGCGGATCGTCGAAGCTCAGGTATTCGAACTGCCCTTTGAATTCCTGGAGCAAGAAGGTCGTTTTCCCGGACTGCCGGGGACCGGTCACCAATACGGCTGGAAACAGGGGCAGGGTCTTCTTTAGAGTCGAATAGAGTAAACGTGGCACATACATGTTTACAATTATAAAATTTAATTTTATATTTGTCAAAAATTTTTTTGAGGGGGAACTGAATAACGTATTGGAGAGATGAAAATTGAAGGTTGAAAGCAGAGGCAAAGAAGCTCAAAGCTGAAAGCTCAAGGCTCAAAGCTGCAGAGAAGGAAGGCGAGGGGCAATAAATGCCAGGTGCAAGGTGCAGGGCGCAAGGGAAACTACCAGCTCAAAGCTCAAAGCTCAAAGGTCAAAGCTGAAGGCTGAAGGCTCAAGGTTCAAGGCTGAAAGGGGATTAAAGAAACTGCGGTCAGCAAAACATAGCAGACCTGAAGCAAGGGGGAAAAATCGGGACATGGGTGTTGACCCGTTGAAAAAATTATATTATGGTTCAAAAGGGATCAGGGGGCATGAGAGTTAAGTTTAAGAATATGAGGCTGAGAAAAGTTTATGGGCGCATGGGAATTTAACCCCAATGATCTCCGGCTGATGTCGGAGCTGGGGATTTCCGAGAGCCAAGTGCGGCTGCAGATCGAGCTGTTTCAAAGGGCGACCGGTTTTCTTCGTCTGCATCGGCCGTGTACCCTTGATGACGGGATTCAAAAGATCCCTGAGGCGGAAATAGAGGCCTTGACGGCTTTGCAGGCAGAAGCGGCTCAGGAAGGCCGATTTTTAAAATTTGTCCCTGCCTCGGGTGCGGCCACCCGGATGTTTCAGGTGCTTCTCCCATTTTACCACAGCCGATCTTCCTTGGGCCTTGATGAAAACGGGGCGGATTCAAAAAGCAGCGATCAAAAGACCAAGGAATTGGCCCGATTCATATCC
>Ga0209777_10005088_pt1 | contig 15286 bp, 13 predicted proteins | sample FrelakmetHBP12HB_FD_187147 | JGI IMG/M metagenome (GOLD analysis project Ga0209777, IMG submission 187147) | Freshwater lake sediment microbial communities from the University of Notre Dame, USA, for methane emissions studies -HBP12 HB (SPAdes)... | ecosystem: Environmental > Aquatic >... | reverse complement strand
TCTTCGCCTGCTTGCCTTGTCTGGTGCCGGCCGCTCCGAGGCGTCGAATCAGCTGATTGATGGATATTCACCTTCAAAGATGAATCCGGCTGTTGCCCTGGCGGCTGCCGGTTATTTCTCCCAGCAGGATAAAGTCGACAAATGTATTTTGTGTATACTTCGTGCTGCAGAGAGCAAAGCCCTGCTGGCCAATATTCGCCGCCTGTATCCGTACTTAGCCAGTCGTGGCAAATGGGATGTTATTGCAGCGACGGACCGGAACCAGCCTTACGTGGATGAACAGCCTTTTCTGTCCGCGCTTAAAGCCCAGGTAATGATGGGAAACCTTGAGAATGCATCAGAGCTGCTCAGGCGAAACCGTGCGATCTGGGAGTGTAAGGTGGCTTTCGTTCCATTTCTCGCACATATGGCGGTTCGATCTTCGTCTGATCAATGGCGCGCTGACTTTGAAAAGTCTTTCAAGGTATGTCTTCCTGACCTTTCCGCAGAGGATCTCGTTTCTCATATTGAAGCCTGTTTCTGCATGAACCGCCCTGATCTGGCGTCGCTCGCATGCGGTCGGCTGGATAAATTGAGACCCGGTCATCCGGTGATCAATCTAATACTGGCAAAGTATGGGGGGCAGCTTATGGATTATCGTGACAAGGTTCTTGCAGACGGGGCCGAGAGCGCCACCGGTAGTATTGTTTTTTCAGGAGATACTGGTTTTCTTGTGAGGCGTATTCCTTATAACCTGAACCGTAAGCATGCAGGTTTTGAGCCGTTCGTTCGCAGCAATATAACAACCTGCATCACCCGCTGCAGTGATCTCGCCTTGCAGGGGCAGTCAGCGCCGCATCTCCTGATGGTTAAGGCTGATGCATTGGAACTTGATCACCAGTATGAATCGGCACTGGCCGTGCTTGATGAAATCAGGAATATCGGGCCTGCCGGTGAGATGTTGATCACACTGCGCCGTGCCCGTATCCTTTGCACTATCGGACGGGTTAATGAATCGTATGAAGTGCTGCGGGCTGACTCGCTGCAGAACCTGGTGTGGACCGACGCTGTAATCGCTTTGAAGGTGCAGTTGCTTCAGCGGCTGAACCTGGACTTTGCCGCGCTTTACGAGGCAACGTCCGGCCTGCGGACGTATCCGGTATCTGAGTCGCTTCGGTCCATGTGCGCCATGCTGTGGGATGCCCACGGTTATGCTGATGAGGCCCTTTTTATCTTGAAGCAGCAGCGTCCCGTGGAATCTTCTGGTCTCATGGCTGATCTTCTCGAGCGTACAGGTCGGGGTGATGAAGCCCATGCAATGCGCTCCGTTGTAGGTTTGCCTGACGTGCGGTTAGAGAAGTCTCGTTATGTGCAGGTTCCTGCGGCGGAAAGGGCCGTTACCTGGGTGCCGGTGGTTCAGTCAAATGCAGATAAGCCGGTTGCCGGTTTGCCGGTATTATCCCCCGGAGATCGCATCAGTCCGTTTCTTTTGAACCTGCATTCTGTTGAGACGGCATGGCGACGTGCTACTACGGGGGGCATCGCAGCGCCTGATTTATTGGCTTGGGAGCGCAGTGGCCGTGATTCGCTGGAAAAAGCCACTGCGCTGCACAGGTTGGCGGTGCTTGCTGCCAGTCGGAATGATTATACTGGAGCGATTGCCGCGCTGGAGAGAGCGCTGGTGTTGCTGCCAGATTCTGCGATTCTCTGGAGAATGCGTGTATCCTTGTCGAATGGGGATGTGGACAGGATACAGGCAGCGCGGCAGGCGCTGCCGGATGATCCTGAGCTCTGGCTTGCGGGAATTGTCACGCGTGTGCGGTCATCCTGCACGGATGAGGTTCTAATCCTGGAACTTAACGAGGCAACGTCGACAGCCCACTATTCTTCCGAGACGTTGCTGAGGGCGGCTGATTACCTGCTGCGTGCCGGAAAAGTTAAGCCTGCACTTGTCGCAAGCCGGTCGGTTCTGCTGAGGGAGAAATCCCTTGCATCTGCGTATGCGCAGAATATGAACTGTGCCCTGGCGGCTGGGGATGAAATGAGCGCCCTGAAATATGCGGTGACTGCCAGGGAGTATCTTTCTTCAGAACCAGCATTTCTGAAGAATATTGTAAGGCTCAAGATGAAGCTGAAGCAGAATGACGCGGTTTTGGTGGATTGCCTGATTCAGCTTATCCGGCAGTTTCCGAAGGAGCGGGAATGGAGTGAACGGCTGGGCGTTGTTTGTTTTGAGGCCGGAAATATGGAAGGCGCTGTTAAGGCCTTCATGCCTGTAATGAGCGGGACTGTTTCTAACCTGCAGCCAGGTGTCTACATGGTGATGGCTGAATCCGCGAGGCAGGATAATCGGACTGACCTGGCTGTGAAGATTCTTAGGCAGGCTCTGCAGGCGTATCCTGGTAACACCGCGATCTTAAACAATCTCGTGTATTCGCTCGCGACCGCCAGGGAGACGGTGCCCGAAGCCGGCCTTTTGCTCCCGAAACTTCTGGAGAAACCCGTAGTTGATGCTTCGGTCTATGATTCGGCGGCATTTGTGAGCTTTCGGCTGCATCAGCCGGATAAAGCAGAAGAGTATCTTAAACAGGCCTTGAACATGCTGAACCCGGACAAGGACAAGAAGTGGTATGAGTATGCGCTTAATGCGGCTGAGACCGCTATGACTGAAGGGTTGCTCGATGATGCCCGAAAGATTCTTCAACGTATTCAGGTTGCCCCGAGACAGGATCTAATCCCCAAGGCCAGGATGCAAAAGATTGCAGATCGGTTGGAATGATCATTTCGGCTGGTCTGATTATGATGTGGAAGGAGGATGATGATCGGATTCGACTGCGGTTGCATTACAGGGTTGTATCAGGGCATATCGCTGAAGGTGCAGATGCCGTCGCTGTGCCGCCATTAAACCTTGATATCGCCATTCCCTTCAGGGGTGAGAGATCCTGTATTCCAGGGCAGCCAGTAAACTTTATCTCTGCAAGGTGCATCCCCTTCAGTGGGTGTAAATCAGTAATACCCGTGCAGCCGCTGACGTCCAGTTTTGCCAGCGGCATGCCTTTCAATGGTGTCAGGTTGGTGAGCCCGTTGCACCCGCTCAAGTCCAAATCCGTCAACGACATTCCTTTCAACGGAGTGAGGTCGATAATGTTTGTGCAGCCGCCAAGTTTCAGTTTTGTCAGTTGTAGTCTCCCCAGCGGCTGAAGATTTGGAATGTTCTGGCTGCCGGTAACGTCCAGCTCTTTTAACGGCATGCCTTTAAGAAGTGTAAGATCCGTGATCTTGACACTCCCGTTGATGTTCAGGCTTTCTATCGGCATGCCTTCTATGGCGGACAAGTCGGAAATGCTGGTGCAACGCTCGATAACCAACCCTTTCAGCGGTATTCCTTTTAGCGGTCTGAGATCGTAAACGCTCGTGCAGTCTGTAAGGATTAAGTGTGTCAGGGGAATGACTTTTAATGGCGACAGGTCAGCGATATTGCTCTTTGATAAATCCAACCTGCATGTGTTGTCGTCAACCTGGATATCCCTGTACTGTATTTTCTCCCTGCCCAGTATCCATTGAAGCAGAAGTTTCACCATTTCGGGTTTCTGCTTCTTCATCGATGGCAACATGACGAAGCACGCCTCTGAAAATCGCTGCTGCTCCCACAGTGCGGACGACAACAGCTGGATGTCAATCTTCTGTGTCATCTGGCGGCTCAGGTTTAGATTGGCGGAAGCGCTTTTATCCGAGGGGTCCAATGACAGGACTTTTTCGTATTCGGCAGCTGCCCCTTTGAACTTCTTCAGGCTTTGCAGGATGTCGCCTTTTTTGCGGTGACAGTCAGCACTCTCCGTAACAAGGGTTGTTGCCCTGTCAATAACCTCAAGTGCTTTCTGCATCTCCTGTTTCTCTACGTGATAGTCGGCCAGTGAAATCAGCGCCGGCGCAGTTGCCCGCAGATTCGAGAGAGCCTCCGAGGCGCGCCTGCCTTCCGCCGCTGCGACTTGATCGGCGTTTGAGGCCTTCACTCTCTCCGCCTCAGCTTTTACTCTTTCTGAATAATTCGCCGACAGTGCTGCAGTCAGTAATGTCAGGATCAGTAGTGAGAAAAAGCTGACAACCTTGTGTCGCAGCACGAGCAGGGTGATGAGTTTTGGAATGCTGTTTTCGTCCGTTGACGTTGCAAAACCGCCCAGGTAGGCATCCAGGTCAGCTTGGAACTTCTTCGCCGTCGGGTACCTGTCTTTGGGGCGCAAAGACAGGGCCTTCATTGCGATGGCGATCAGCGCTTTCGGGGCACGGCGGGTCTCTTTTGGATGTTCAATTTTGCCTGCGCTTATTTTTTCAAGTAACTCCTGGCGGTTGGTTGGCTTATCGTGTTGCACTGTCGATTCAAGCGTGAGGATGTGGTAGAGGATCGCGCCCAGCGAGTAGATATCGGATTTCTCGTCCATCCGGGCGACCTGGCCGCGCGCCTGTTCCGGTGCCATGTAACCAGGCGTTCCAATGGCGTTACCCTCCATGGTCACAATTGGACTGTCGTTTTCTGTTTCCGCCCCAGGTGATTCCAAGACTCCATCCAGTGTGGCGGATGTGTGTATTTCGGTCTTGTAAGTGCTGTCTTCAAATGAGCGTCCGGTCCTGCGCTTGAGAACTTTTGCAAGACCCCAGTCCAGCACTAGAACCTCTCCGTAGTCTCCTGTCATGATGTTTTCAGGTTTGAGGTCCCGGTGGATAACGCCTTTGTCATGTGCATAGGCGACTGCATCACATACTCGCAGGAGAATGGTCAGGAGTCGGTTGAGCGGATATTCTGCTTCCGTTTGTTTGTTGCCGTCCTTGAGCTCTTTGAGAATATCTTTAAGTGTCTTGCCCGTCACGTGTTTCATCGTATAGAACACGTTCCCGTTCTTATCTACACCCAGTTCGTAGATTGGCATTATGCCGGGATGTTGAAGCTTTGAGGTTATGCGGGCTTCCTCGATGAACCGGAGAACCCGCTGTCTGGATGCGGTACTGGGGTCCAACATGACTTTCATTGCAACGCTGCGGGTGAGTTTGAGATCCTCGGCCTCCATGACGATGCCCATGCCGCCTCGGGCGATTTCACGACGCAGCGTATACTTTTCGGTGGGATCATGGCCGAGGCTGGGGGCGCCTGTGTGTTTTGCCGTCAGAGAGCCTGGCTTTTCAAGCATCGTATGGCCATTGTCACGTGTTTCCGCTGCACGTATGACGTCTTCCAGTGTTACATCAGGATTCGTTTCGAGATTTGTGCTGGAGAGGTCTCTCAAATCTCGATTCGCAGGTGTTGTATTCTGGCTCCTACCGACATTCATGTGAGTAACGTTGGCAGAACAGGGATTGAAACGCAAGCCTGTACAATGCTACCACTGTTCCATGCGTTGCTGATTGCCGCATTGATCTGGGCTACTCTGGAATCCGTCAGAGCTATCGGCCGGAGATGACGATGGACTGCGGGCGTCGGCAGAATGTTTCGGACGCAATATTTCTCTTCATGCAGGATGTGTGATGCGCAAATGGACAGGACGATAATCTGAATATTTCAAACTTCAGGGGCGTAACGGTCATCGATATCTGGTGAGACTTGACTTAAGCGGCGACCGGTGATTTGCGGAAAACCGTTGATGATTTAATTCTTTTTAAGGGCGTTATCTTCCGGAAACTGAAGATAAATATACTTGCACTGGGATGTTCCGCGCGGGCCTCTGTAGGGTATGGAATTAATTCCATACCTTGACTGGATAAGCCCTGAACCATCTTCCAAAATTGGAAGATGAGGATGCCGGTGGTGCTACAGGGCCCCGTTAAATATCTTGCGCTTCCCCGCGCCTGTGATTAAATCCAGCGTTAATTAACAAAGGAGAATTCAGCTATGGCAAGATTAACGAAAAGTCAGATCATATCGGGTGTTGCAGAAGGCGCGGCAATCAACAAGAAGCAGGCCGCTGCAGCCATCGAGACGCTGGTGAACCTGGCGTACAAGGGCGCGAAAGACGGATTCGTCATTCCGGGCTTGGGCAAGCTTGTTAAGGTCAACCGCGCAGCCCGCATGGGGCGCAATCCCGCTACCGGCGAAACAATACAGATAAAGGCCAAGGTTGTCCTCAAGTTCAGGATAGCGAAAGCAGCCAAGGATGCAGTGCTGACGAAGAAGTAGATTTGATAATTGCAATAGAGCGGGGGCCACTGTGAAAGTCCGTGGCCCCTTTTGCTGTACGGTCCCGTCTGCTTTGAAATCGCTTATGCTGATATCAGACTCCTGATACAAATTTTGCCAATTGGTCTTAACTGGGGTGAAAGGAGTATACAATGGAAAAGAGGTTAACTTATCACGAGGCGGGCATGCGGTGATGGATGTGCTCCTGGGGCTACCATTCTTAACCGTCTCAATGGAACGTAAGAAGGAGCGTGGATCTCTTTATGGAAAATCCGTTGTATATATTTATACGGACGGCGTTGTTTGGCCGAAGGAACATACTGCAGCGGTAAATCAGGAATTGTTTGCGGGTAAGATGGATTTGCGGATTGCAATAGCTTCAATGGCCGGCCCGCAGTCTGAGGCCATGATCATTGGTGAAGTAGATGGCGAGACCAACGAAGGTGCCTCGTCTGATATGAACGGCATCAAGGCCTGTTGCCGTCTAGCGGTGACATCGGCCGAGTCAAAGCTGGAGAAAGCACAGATAACGAATTTGCCTCCATGTGCAATGGAAATGCTTATCGTCAATGCTGTAGCGGCTCAAGCAAAGGAACTTTTACTCGCAAACTGGAAGAGCGTAGAGGCTGTGGCAAATGCATTGAATGACAGGAAGCTTCTTGCAAGAGATGAGGTGGCTCGGATTATGAAATCGGTGAGAGACGAGAACGAACTATATTCAGGTGGCGCTGTAAGCTGTTAGGAAGAGCGAAGGTCCTATGGGTGATAATGGATGCAGAAAGGATTCTGAAGGCGAATCTTGTACAGGCAATAAAACCAGGCGTGAGCGATATGTCGAAAAGGCGAGGGCGTTACTTGGTGATGCTCGGCTGTTAGCGTTCTTGCGACAATGTCGAACGGCCTGTGATAGCACGGCCTGTAAATTGATTAACGACGAACTGGATCAAGGGAAGTCGCTTGACGATGTGTTTTACACCGGCTCTGACTTTGGGTATCAGCTGACGGCACGTAAGGCCGGCCCGAATGATTTCAGTGTGGAGTTTGGCCTCGTGGCTGGACAAGAAGAGGGTGATGGCGGTCGGTGGTCTGTGGCTTTTGGTGAGGATGACAATGTCGACAGTATCGAGCTTGTAAGTGAGTGGATTGCGTGATGTTCCTTTAGCGGTCAAGGTTCTGTCGCGAGGCGATTGTTCGCGCATGCGGCTTGCGCCGGCTGGATGAAGTTGGTAAGAGAAAATAATCATTCGAAACGGGTAGGTCATGGTGTATGGTGACAATAACAGGGAATGTAAATGTATGACAACATGGTTGCCTAGCGGAAAGCTCGACGATGGGACTTTACTCTTTGGCCCACTTCGCGAGAAACCCAAAAACAGTGATCCAGTTCTTGAGTTGAAAATTGATAATATAACATGGTGGGTCAATCATAGTGGCCGCGATTTGACCCAAGAGCAAAAAGACAATATATATGCATGGGGTAAGACTCAGATTCATAACGAAAGAGTATAACGGCATAGATGTAGGCCTGCTTTCTCGCAATATGAAAAAGGCAAAGCCAGAACACCGCATTGATTATTGGAAATATCATGTCGCTGCCCACTCATTCGAGCATGCGCAAGGCGTGGCGCATAGGCTGCAAACCATCAAGAATGTCGATCCTCTATTTCTGCCTTTGATGCTTTCTTTGCATGTACTGTATGCACGTCCTTTCAAGCATGAAAAGGAATCGCGAAGAATCGATCCAGCGTTTGTTCCTGAAGAACTTGCGAGTGTTCACGAGATGCTTCTGCGGATGCGCGATAAGATCTTTGCCCATCACGACAAAGACTCGAAAATTACGGATGCAGATACTGGTGTCGACTTGTTTCAACTTGTCGTTGAGATCAATGATGGCGTGCCGAGACCAGGCGTGCAATTGGTGTATCCCACTGGTTTTCAACTTGGCAAAGTACAAACGCTTTGTGGCGAGTTGTATCGCATTTGCATGAACAATGCGCAAGAGGCTTTCTCCAAATGCATCACTGAGGTGCCGAGTGATGGGCTGTATAGAGTCTCAACTGATTTTCAAGAACGTGCACCACTGCTGATCCAATCGGAATTTAGTAGCGAACAATCCCTAGGGCATCTGAAAGAAACAAGGCGGCAAATGCCCGATTCGGTTGAATGAAATGAGAGAGTAAACAGCACTTGAAGTCTGAAAAATAGTCTAAAGGTATCTCTTACTGAGGTCCCCTCTGCCAGCGTGCCAAGGTGTAGCGCATCGCTAAGACCGGAAAAGGCAACTGCAACAGTTGTGTGCACCCCACAATCAGTCTTCGCCAAGGTTACGCCGGACATGGTGGCGCCGTGCGCATTTCTGTGACTGCCGGTATGCGGCGTTGATGAATCCGGGGTTTAAATAACCTGTAACTTCTTGCCCAGCCCCCCGTTGCGATCCGGATGTTTATCTTGCGTTTCGGCTGACATTTGTGACACTCTTACAGCCTGTACTTCTGTGGTTGCGATGGTCGGAACCATAGAAAAGTGATTCTATAAGGAGGTCTTCAGATCAGGCATACTTTTGACAGTCTCCATCGTCGCTTGTCCAAAGCGGGCTTTTCTAAAGATTTAGCTCGTCGATTGTTGTTTCCTGACTGGTGGGAAGATAGTTGCGAGACTGAATCTGCGCTCCTTCCAGATTTAGAGATTAGGGTTGCACGATTTCTCGGGATGAGTATATCGGATGTGAGAGATCCAGCAACTGCACTAATCATTCCATCCTATCCGGGTGCTCAACTGCGTCGCATAAGTAATGTGGGCCGCGACCGACTGGCGCCGGCGATTCACACGGCGATGCAAGTTGCATCGGCACTGGTGCGTACTCTTGGCGTAAACTCATCTACCGTTCAGTTACCGCCATCGGATGGAATCGCATGGCGACAGGAAATACAGCACGCGAGTGCGGCGATCAAACTTGATGATATGCTCGTCGATCTTTGGAATCGAGGTATCCCCGTTGTTCCGTTGACTCAACTACCTGTTCCAAGTTTTCAAGGAATGGTCTGCATTGTAGAAAACCGACCCGTCATATTGGTGTGTTACAAGCATGATGAGCCTGGGCGGATTGCCTTTCTTATATCGCATGAAGTGGGGCATATTGTGGCTGGCGACTGTACGGCAGATCATCCTGTTGTTGACGAAGAGGATGAGGTTGCGGATAACACGGCCATGGAGCTTGCCGCAGAGCGGTTTGCAACACGCGTCCTCGTTGGAGGTGATGCGATTCCTCAAGTCAACGCTGATAGCTATCGCGACTTGGCGACTAAAGCCATCCAGATTGAGAAAACTAGCGGATCTGACGCAGGTACGGTCATTTTTGGGTGGGCTCGTAGGACGCTTGACTATACGGCGGCGACAATGGCCGCAAAAGCACTCTATAGGGCATCTGGAGCACGACGCCTGATGAGCGAACAGTTTGCAAGTCGCGTGGACATGAGCCTCGCAACTGAGAGTGACCGTAATCTGTTGCGATGCGTGATGGAGGGGTCGTAAAGCACAATGCGACTGCTTCTTGACACTGACTTGTTTTGTAAGTTGGGCGTCGCCGACCTACTAGAAGAAGCATTCGTATCACTAGGCGTGTTGGCCAGTGACTGTGCTCGTTTACCAGCGCTTCTTCACATGCTGCGCAGGGGCAGCCTGCCAAAGATCTACGGCGTTGATGCTTGCAAGGCCCTTATTCCAGTTGCCGAGGGCCTCGGAATTATAGGGTCTCCTGATGCAGATTGGGTGGACCGCCTCGCATCTGTCCAATACATTGACCCTGGCGAGGCCCACCTGTTTGCGATAGCCGCGCAGCAATCACTTAGCGTTCTTTCTGGTGATAAACGGGCATTGCGTGCCCTCAAAGATGTTGCGGGTTACGCGGATGCGCTTTCGGGTCGTATTGTTGTCTTGGAGTCTGTTTTGATTTTACTGTGTGAAAGGATGGGGCATTCCGAGGTCAGGTGCAGATTGCAGCCGTTAATCGGAAAAGATACCATGCTAAGCATTTGCTTCTCGGAAGGAAATGCAGATCCAGTATATGCCCTAACGTCGTACTACAAAGATTTGGAAGCCGAGATCCATCCGTTGGTATTGTGGAAACCTAAACAAGGAGGACTCTTATGACGTTCCGTTCAAACCATTATGTACCTGTTCTCAAGATAAAGCGTGGCGAGAAGGATGCTCTTCGAGCAATACCTGCGTCTTTGAGCGCAGGGATAACTCCGCTTCTGGAAGTCGTTGAGCGAGTGGACGGGAAAACGGTCGCGAAGCACATCGATACTGCGTTCAAAGGACTCCAAGAATCTACGCGATTGTATCCGCGATGTCTGGTTGATGCTAAGGCGCTCGCGCCCGATGGCGAAACGGCTGCGCATGAAGTGTTCAATCGAGCTTCCGCCGATGGCATGGTGTTTACACCTGTTACAGGGATGTCCCGCTCTGTAGATGTTGATCCTGCTCTTTTGCATTCCAACAACGGCATCGCAATTCGCCTTACGGTTGAGGAGTTTGAGTCTGGTGGGCTAGCCTATAGGCTGTCTAAGTTTGTGGAAACACATAAACTCTCCCCAACTCAAGTAGACTTGATAGTCGACCTTGGTCCAGTTGATAAACTGATCTATGATGGTGTGCAATTATTGGCGTCCTCTTTTCTTAGCGCAGTTCCCGATCACTCGCTCTGGCGCACTCTGACACTTTCTGGATGTGCGTTTCCTCAGACCATGGGTGGTGTTAAGTCGGCATCCCACGATTTGGTTGAACGAAATGAATGGAGAACGTGGCGAGATCATTTATATGCTAATCGCCGAACACTTGCACGCCTGCCTACATATAGTGATTGTGGCATCCAGCATTCGAAGGGTGTGGAAGGTTTTGACTTCAGGACCATGCAGGCTTCTGCAGCAATTCGGTACACTCTCGATGAAAACTGGTTGCTTATTAAAGGGCGTGGCACGCGAACAAACCCCGCCAAAATACAATTTCCCGGACTTGCTAAATCGCTTGTATATGGCCGCCACGCTACGAACTATGCAGGTGCCAGCCACTGTACAGGGTGCACAGACATGAAAGCCGCCGCCCATGGCGTGCCAAAACTGGGATCACCTGAAGTTTGGAGGCGGCTCGGTACGATCCATCACATTATGACAGTGGTAAGAGCGTTGACTGCATTGCCCTGGCCTTGAGACGCGCCCGGACGACGGTGGCAATCTCGTCATCAGTGACAGTCCCGCATACACGGTCCCACACCACACATCGTGGTTTTCCTTTTACACCGCGAGCGGCTTTGTGGCTTTCGAGCAGGGCTATTGCTTCGTCAAGCCATAATAACTCGACAAGGGAACGCGAGTCACGTCCTGGGTTCGTTCGCCCCCGCCTTACAATTTTGAATCGAATGTTATCAGCAGCCAGATCGAACCGCAGAACTCCCCACCATGCAGGCACAATAACCAAGGCTTCAGCGAGGTGACGTGTGGCGACGACAAGAGTGGCCCGATCAAGTACACGGCTATACATCGTTACCTGAGAGGCGAGACGGCGGAGACTGTCACGTTCCGATTTGATTTCATACCCGTGGATCAAACCGTTAACCACGGCTAGGTCTATTCTGACTTGTCCTCTGCAGATACCCAGTTCTTCAATAATTACGGTATCTACATCGCGGCTTAGGTCGGCCTTGAGCTGCATACGAAGTGCGGGGCGTATTTGTGCATCACTTAGTAAGGCTTCGCATTGCCTCAGGCGTTCGCCGCTCGAAGTAGTAGCCCTTTGCATATCGATAGAGCTCGATGCTTCCAGAGGCCCAGTTTTAGCCACAAGATTCATATCAATCTCATAAATAAACACACCCGATATTTCCAAACATGTAGCACCCGAACATCAGCACCGAGTGCAAGCAGCTAACATTTACAATCTTGTTTAGTGTACTCTATTATTTGAATTTTCGTCAATCGGCGTATAGGAGCAATTGTGTTCTAATCAACCGATAGTCTTTCACCTTAAAATTACCCTCCTTTTACGGCATATAATAATGAAGGTGCTCATCGTCATCCGATAATGGGTCTTTCATTACCCATGCTCTGCATTTCCCCAATGCAGGGCTTTTATTAACCCATACAAAGGAGATCCCCATGGAGTCAAATCAGCCCCAGCAGCAACTCCCAGCCAGCACCGGCATTGTCGAAACCACACGAGTTATCCTCAAGCGAGCTGTCATTACCATCACTGTCATGGCCCTTTTCCTATTCCTGATCCTGGGTGCCGGTGACCGCTGGGTTAGGCGCTTAACCAATCCCGGCAGGCCCGTAGTCCACGAGGTAAGGGCACTGACGACTGCATTATACGCACAGCTAGACAAGGATGTGTTGACCACGCTCGAAGGAGCAGAGGCGGCGGCTCTGCAACATGCGGAGCAGGAGCTTGTCGCTTACTTCGAAGAATTACAGGGCAGGGCTGATGGCGACTTCTGCGAATGGTATTTCTCTTACCTTAACCAACAGATGCTCATCGCCAATTATCTGGTTACCCGAATAACGCGAGGTCACGATGCCGCCCGCGAGCACCTTACCACCCGGATTGAATCTGAATTTGCTAACCGGGTGTTTTCGGCACAGACCGCTGGGTTGAGATTTCAGCGGATCGTTGATGATTCGATCATGATATATGCTGAACAGGTCCATGCTGGATTACAGGTGATATCGCTTAAATATCGAATACCGGCAGAGCCTTGGGCTGAATATCTCTCAAGCCTCGGCGGCATTGTCGCCAACATTAATCCAGTGCGATCAGTGTCTGTCGGCGCCAAGGCGGCTGTATTGGCTGGCACCGCAGCAACTATAATAGGGGGCCGCGTGTTGGCCGAACTGATTACAACCATGGTCAAACGGCTTACAGGCCGGATAGCCGCTGAGACTGTTGAGATCAGCGCATCCCGTGGCGCTGCAGTTGTAGGCATTGAGATAGCCGGTCGCTTCCTGGGGCCAATACTGGCCGTCGGATTGATCGCATGGGAATGGTATGACCACACAAAAACTGTAACTGATCAGACTCCGCTGCTTGTGAGCGCCGTCCACGAGTTCTTTAACGAGCTCAAGAAGAAGCTACTGGCTGATATCAAAGGAGTGCTGGCTGAACTGAAGGAAACTGTCGCTCGCAACATGACTCAAAAACGTTAACAAGGATATTACACCTATGAAATTGACAATACCCCGCAGGGAACTGAAGGCCGCAGTCGCAGGATTAAGTAAGATCGTACAGAACAAGACTACGTTGCCGATATTGGGGCACGTTAAATTTGTAGCTGCCGGTGATAAGGTTGCCCTTTACGGCACCGACCTGGATCAGCAGGCAGCATATGCATTCGCTGATGCCACCTGCGATGGGCCGGGTGCATTCACTGCTGGTTTCCATCAGCTCAAAGACCTTTCGAAAGGCCCTGATGGTGATCGAGTCGAGTTCATTACTGCCGGCAAGGATCATTTGACCGCCGTAAACCCCGTTGCCGGCCAGTCCGTGCGGCTGGATGTGCCGACGCTGGAGGTTGACGAATGGCCGGCGCAGGCATTCGATGTGAAAACAGAGCCAGTGGATGATTTTCTGCCTACATTCCAGAAGATAGCCCCGTTCGCGAGTACCGACAGTACCCGATATGTGCTGAACGCTTGTTATCTAGATACCGCAGAGAAAGGTGCTGGTAAATCATGCATGGTAGCGACGGACGGCAGGCGGCTGACTGTATGTAACAGCATGACGTTGCCCCTGAAGGATTCGACGATTGTGCCTACAACGAAGTTCTTATCGTGGCTGAAGGGTGAAAGTCAGATCGGGGCTGTTGAGAAGAATGGCGTGCAGTGGTTTGGCGTTGCGACGGGTCCATGGACCTATATGGTTAGAGCAATTACCGGCACTTACCCCAACTATCGGCAAGTGCTTCCGGTAGATGCTGGGGCCAACAAGATCGCGTTCGCCGAGGATATATCGGCGCTGAAGCAGATTATGAAGGCGTTGCCGGATACGGATGGCAAGGGGGCCGTTGTCATGCGCGCTGGAGCTGCCGGTACATTGACAGTGTGCGCGACAGGCAGTGACGACCGAGATGTCTCTATCGCAGTGCCGGGCGGGACGTTTGCTGGCAAGTGCAGGCAGTATTGCTTGAATAGGTGTTATCTCACGGACGCGCTGGCCGCCGGGTTCAGGACATTCACGTTCGCTGATGAATTATGCCCAGCGCTGTCAGATGATGGTCATGGTGGCCGGCATGTCATAATGCCAATGCGGATGGCGTCTTCGGCGGAGGCTGTTGAACCGGATACAACTGAAGTTAAGGCAGAATCCTCGGCTGCAACAGAAATACCGGCGGTGGAATCATGTACGACCGTCGAGCAACCGGTGGTAACCAGCGTTCCCGCCGCATCAAATGTTTGCCACGAACATATTAAACCCAAAACGAAAGGAGACCGAATGAGCAAGCAGGAGAACACGGCTATTGAGAAACTTCAGGCGGCATACGAGGCGGCAAAGGACAAGGTCAAAGAGGCTTCGGCTTCTCTGGCTGACCTCGCCGGCCTGATCAAAGAGGCCCTGAAGGAGGAAAAGCAGCGCCGGGCGGAGATCGACAATGTCCGCGCAACCGTCGCGAAGATTCAGTCCATCAAAGTCTAATGGAGGCATACATGTTTGCAGTAGGCAGCCTGACAGGCCGCAGAAGCGCTGCCAGCCGGATGCCGATCGTGATGCTCGTGCACGACGGCCAGAAGATCGAATACGTGCTGGTGAATGAAGAGGCCATGCCTCAGTGGCTGGATGGCATCGGCCTGTTTCAATTCGAGTTGGCAGACCAGTTCTGTTACTGGCTCGACGCGAATGGAGTTAAGGCCGAGTCGTAGGTGTTTGCGGTGATAGCGACAATAGACGGGGCTGTCCACAACGGGCAGCCCCTTTGCATTTCAGAGAAATAGTTAAAAGAAAGGCGGGCGTATGAGTTGGTTTCATGTGGTTCTGGCAGTGGCGTGCGGTGCGACCTTTGATACGGGCGAACGGATCGAAACACAGGTGCTGGCAGTAGATCGGCTCGATGCGGCGATCATTGCCGAGAAGCAGGCGGATACTCTGCTGGAAGAT
>Ga0209777_10005087_pt1 | contig 15290 bp, 11 predicted proteins | sample FrelakmetHBP12HB_FD_187147 | JGI IMG/M metagenome (GOLD analysis project Ga0209777, IMG submission 187147) | Freshwater lake sediment microbial communities from the University of Notre Dame, USA, for methane emissions studies -HBP12 HB (SPAdes)... | ecosystem: Environmental > Aquatic >... | reverse complement strand
GAGCACAAGCCGCCGGGACGACTCCGTCCACAACGCGACCGCGAACATTCCGCGCAGCCGCGAGAAGCACTGCGTATCCCACTCGAGGAAAGCGTGCAGCACAACCTCGGTGTCGCACCGGGTCCGGAACCGATGGCCGAGCCGCGAAAGTTCGTCGCGAAGTTCGAGGTAATTGTAAATCTCGCCATTGAAAACCGCGGTGGTGTCCCCGCTGTCCTCGTGGACCGGCTGGTCCTCGCCCTCCAGATCAATGATCTTCAGGCGCGTGGCGCCAAGCGAGACAGACGCGGACTCATGGACTCCGCACTGGTCCGGGCCCCGATGCGCGATGGTCTGGAGGACCCTCAGGATTCGGCCAGGCTCCGGGATACAGTTCTTGTGTGTGAACCCTGCGATGCCGCACATCCGCGAATCAGTCTCCTACGGCAATCCGGCTGCATTTGTGCCTGGAGGGCTACCAGACATCCTAACCCTTTCAGCCGACTATAGCGTAACAATCTGACAAGAACCTGAATGCGCGGATTGATGCAGGAGACCACGGCCTGACCTGTTGACGGCGTATTGTCCTGAGCGAAGTGCTCGTGGGGCCGGCGGGAACGCGCAAGGCGGTCGAGAGGAGCGGCGCCAAACAACTGAGCACGTGTGAGCGGGAGGTACTCAATTGCGTCTTTGAGGGTCTCAGCAACAAGGAGATCGCCAGCGGCTGGGCGTTTCCGAGGCTTCCGTGAAGTCGGCCCTCCAACAGCTGTGATGAAAACATCTGTCGGCACCCGGAGTCAGCTGGTGCGAGTCGCCTTGACAGATTACGGGGCCGTGTGGGAGTGTTTTCGTGGGGGGTCCCCCGGCGTCCCGACCAAAGACCTCCACCGGAACCACCTTCGACGCCGAGAAGCATACCGCCCCAATGATTTGCTCGAACGCCCTCCCCTTCCGGCCGATAAGACGAGAGAGCAGAAGAAGGAGGTCACCGAAATGTTAAGCTCCATCACTACCGCTACAGCCGCCCAGTCGGTCGCGCCAGCCGCCCCCGCTTCCAGCAGCAAAAAGGCACCGGAGCAGAAGCAGCAATCGTCCGGCGGTGCCGACACCGTCCACCTCAGCAGCACTGCCCAAGCGCACCTCAGTGCCATCCAGGCTGCTTCACAGGAGGCCACCGAGACCCCGGCCCAGACGGCCAAGGAAGCCTTGGGTGGCGACCGCCAGGCTCAGCGGCTGCTCGCGCGCGAAGCCCGAGCCAACGCCCAATCCGGGGAGTACGGTCCGCGTACTGTGCGAGGACGATAATCGGAACAACGGGTGACGGGCTACACGTTTCCATTTTCCTCACCCGAACAGCGCCATCTGCGCGCAGGCCACCTCGTCCTCGACCACCTTCCTGGGTTTGCCGACCGGCCGTGGCTCGAGCAACCTCCGCAGCCTCCGCCCCAGCCAAGTGACCGCCCCGTCTCCGTGTGCTCCCGAATCGTCCGCGCCTCTGCCGTCGCTTCTTCCGCCTGCAGCCGCGTAGACCGCTCCTCCGCCCGGAAGCACGCGGTCCACTACGGCAGCACATCGAGCACTCCCGCGCGGTCATGCCCGCTTACGTGCGCAGCCGCACTCGACCACCCGAACTCGGCGGCGTCCGCAACCAAACCCGCCCGCAGCGGGTTGCGCTCCACGCACCGCATCGCCGCCACCAGATGCGCCTCGTCTGATCTTCAGCGGAGACACGGAGACGTCGGAATAATGGGGAATAATGGGAATAATGGGACAGACGAATTTTCCAGGTCCGCACTACAGCCTGGTCCCCTGAGGAAACCGCGACAGGGTCGAAAAACCGCCCACTCATCCACCGTCAATCCGGCCTCGTCGCTCCACACCTTTCCCATTCTGCCGGGGCTCTGGGTGTTTTTCATGAAGTTTCGCGGGCCGCCAGCCCGGCCTAGTGCAGCGTCGCCGCCGTTCGGCGGGAGACAAAGGATGCAAAACGAACCTAATCCCAAAAACGAACACTCGGCGCACCCCGGCTCCCTCGTCGCGCTCGCCGCACTAACCGCTCCGGCACCAAACGGGAAGATGCCGGCCCGCACGTTTCACCACGATCGTGACGAGGCGCGATGAGAGGGCCCCAAAACACCGATCGAAGCAACAAGGCGCGCCCGCGCGAGCCGCCCGGAAGCGAACCGCTACGGCATCGGATGCTCGCGGCGGATCAGGTGCAGGTAGTTGCCGTCCCGGTCGGTGAAGAACACGACTTTGTTCCCTTTGCTCTCCACCGGCTCGCCCGTGAACCGGACGCCGCGCTCCTTCAGTTCGGCATAGGCCGCTTCGAAATCATCAACGGTGATGGCCACGTGCCGCAGGCCGGGGCTGCGCAGCCCTTGTGCGGCACGCTCGCCCTCCGCGGTGACGATCTCGAACATCGAGCCGTTCGGGGCTTTCACGAAGTAAGTTCCGCTCGAGGTCGAGCGGTAATTGATGACGAACCCGAGCGTCTCGACGTACCACTGTGCGAGTTTCTCCGGGTCGGGTGACGCTATGGCGGTGTGCTCCAGTCCGAGGAACATAGAACACCGATTCTACTGCACGCTCGCCCGGGTGCGGGCCGGAAGTACTGCCGGGGATTGGCAGGCTCTTCGAAGCACACGTGCACGTTTCTGAGCCGCGCGCGACAGCAAGCGGTGTTTTGCCTTTTTCAGCAGCCTGCTCCCGGCCTGCCGTTCCGAATGCCCTGACAGAGACCGGCCAGGAGGCCTGTCCCACTCGACTTGGACAGTACGTCGAGGACGGCGACCGAGCGCAACGAAGCAGACATGGGCGTATCGTGCGTCGTGACAGACAGCGCGTGAGAGGTGCCGCCCCGGTTGCTTTCAAGCCCTTCCGCCTGCTACATTGGGCTCTCTTTCCGGGTCGGTCCCAGGGAGTGTGGGCTGGGTGTGCCGTGGCCGTGGAAAGCCTGGCTCGCCCAGGGCGGTTCTTCGAGTCGCTGTAAACCCCATGTATTCGGTCCGCGCGTTGCATCGCGGCATCCGGGAGGGAGAGTGCCCTTGAGAATCATCGTTCTGATCAAGCAGGTTCCCGATACAAAGAACGTCACCGGCGAGGTCATGAAGCCCGACGGCACGGTCAACCGGGGCGCCCTGGCGGCCATCTTCAACCCCGAGGACCTGAACGCCCTCGAGATGGGGCTGGACATGAAAGCGCGCTTCGGCGGCGAGGTCATCGTCCTGACGATGGGGCCGCCCCGCGCGGCTGACATTCTGAAGGATTCGCTCTGCCGCGGCGCGGACCGCGTCATCCTCCTCAGCGACCGGCGCTTTGCCGCCTCCGACACGCTGGCCACTTCGTACACCATCGCCCAGGCCATCCAGACGCACCTTGCGCCTTATGACGTGGTGGTCTGCGGCCGCCAGGCCATCGATGGCGACACGGCGCAGGTCGGGCCTCAAGCCGCCGAGAAGCTCGGCATCGGGCAGGTGACGTATGCCGACAGGATCCTCGAATACAACGGTTCCACGATGGTCATCCGGCGCGATCTCGGCCGCACCCAGGAGGTGGTCGAGGCGCATCTCCCCGTTCTGCTCACGGTTCCCAAGACCGCCAATGCGCCCCGCTGGCCCAACGCCCGGCTGCTGCTGAAATACCGCCGCGCCCGGTCCGCGTTCGAGGTGGAAGGCGAGGCCAAGGCGCAGGGCCGCACCGTTGACGAGGTGGTCAACGGTCTCCGCGCCAAGGGCCTCTTCATCGAGACCTGGGGCGCCGAGGACATCGGCGCCGACCTCAGCCGCATCGGCATCTCGGGCTCGCCCACGAAGGTGAAGAAGGTCGAGAACGTCGTGCTCACCGGCGCCAATCTCAAGTTGTTTACTCCGGACGATACCGGCGTCCGTGACCTGATCAACGAACTGATCGAAGAGAGGACCTTCGGCTGATATGTCGCAGCACGGTGATGTCTGGGTTTTCGCGGAAGTAGAAGACGGCAAGGTCGCCGGCGTCTCGCTCGAGTTGCTCGGCAAAGGCCGCGAGCTCGCCGGCGAGCTCGGCGTCGGGCTCAGTGCGGCGCTCCTCGGGCACCAAACCCGTTGCCTGGCCGATAAGCTCTTCGCTCATGGCGCGGACACCGTCTATTCGGCCGAGGACGAGAGGCTCGCGCAATACACGACGCTGCCGTACGCCCGCGTTCTGACGGATCTCGTGAACCGTGAGAAGCCCGAGATCGTCCTCTACGGCGCGACCCCCGTCGGCCGCGATCTTGCGCCCCGCGTGGCTTCGGCGCTCAAAACGGGCCTGACGGCCGACTGCACGGACCTCCAGATCGGCAGCTATGAATCAGGCGGTCGCCTTTACCAGCGCAAGTTGTTGCAGATCCGCCCGGCCTGGGGCGGCAACATCATCGCCACCATCGTCAGCCCGGACGTCCTGCCCGAGATGGCGACCGTGCGCGAAGGCGTCATGCACATCCCCGAGCCGCAGGAAGGCCGCACCGGCAAGTTGGTCGAAGTTCCCGTCGAGCTGGATTCCGAGTGCGGCGCGGTGAAGGTGCTCGAGCGCCACACCCAGCCCCGGCGCGTTGACCTGAAAGCCGCGAACATCATCGTCTCGGGCGGCTACGGTATCGGCACCAAGGACACGTTCGCATTGCTCCACGAGCTCGCGAGCCTGCTCGGCGGAGCGGTGGGCGCGTCGCGCGCCGCAGTCGATGCGGGCTTCATCCACCAGGACCATCAGGTGGGGCAGACCGGAACCACCGTGCGGCCCAAGCTCTACATCGCCTGTGGTATCTCGGGCGCCGTGCAGCACCGCGCCGGCATGGAGGACTCGGCGAAGATCCTCGCCATCAACAACGACCCCAGTGCCCCGATCTTCGGCATCGCCCACTACGGCATCGTCGGGGACGTGCGCGAAGTGCTTCCCAAGATGATCAAAGCGATCAAGGGCAAGCTGTAGGAGGCGACCGTGGACAACTTCTTTACCGACAATCCCGACATCCAGTGGCACTTCAACCACGTCGATCTCGAGGACGTGGTTGCCGGCCTCGAGGACGGCTACACGCAGGCCGCCGAGTACGATGACGCGCCGCTCTCCTACGAAGACGCCCTGGTGGGCTACCGCTCCGTGCTCGAAATGGCCGGCGCCATTGCCGCCCGCGAGATCGCCCCCCTCGCTGCCGAAGTGGATCGCGAGGGCGCTCACTTCGAGAACGGCCAGGTCCGCTACGCGCGCGGCACCGAGCGAGCGCTCGACGTCCTCTCGAAGGCGAACCTCATGGGTTTCACCCTGCCAAGGGCTTACGGCGGGCTCAACTTCCCCGGCGTGCTCTACAGCATGGCGATCGAGATGGTGTCGCAGGCCGACGCCAGCCTCATGAACCTCTTCGGTCTGCAGGATATCGCCGAGACGCTCTACGAATTCGCAAGCGAAGACCTCCGCGCGAAGTACCTGCCGCAGTTTGCCTCGGGCAAAGTGACCGGCGCCATGATCCTCACCGAGCCCGACGCAGGCTCGGACCTGCAGTCGGTCCGCCTGAAAGCGGTCCCGCAGGAGGACGGCACGTGGAAGCTCTACGGCGTGAAGCGATTCATCACCAACGGCTGCGCCGACGTCAGCCTCGTGCTGGCCCGCTCGGAAGAGGGCAGCGTGGACGGGCGCGGCCTCTCGATGTTCGTCTGCGAAAAAGGTCCTGAACTCGTCATCCGCCGCATCGAGCACAAGCTCGGCATCCACGGCTCGCCCACCTGCGAGCTACAGTTCAACGGCGTGCCGGCACAGCTCGTGGGCCAGCGCCGCATGGGCCTGATCCGGTACGTCATGGCGCTGATGAACGGCGCGCGCGTCGGCGTGGCCTGCCAGGCGGTCGGCATCGCGCAGGCCGCGTACGAGGAAGCGCGCAAGTACGCCCAGAAGCGCGTGCAGTTCAAGCACCGCATCATCGAGTTCCCGCAGGTCTATGACATGCTCGCGCGCATGAAGTCGAGCATCCAGGTTGCGCGGGCCATCACCTACGAGGCGATGCGGCTGGTGGATGTCCGCCGCCTGCTCGAGCATAAGTCCGAACACGCCGCTGATCCGCAGCTTAGAACCCGGCTCAAGGAAGTCTCGTCCTATGCCGGTGTGCTGACGCCCATCGCCAAGGCTTACTCGTCCGAGATGGCGGTCCAGGTGACCTACGATGCCATTCAGATCCACGGCGGCGCGGGCTACATGCAGGAGTTCAACGTCGAGCGCTTATCGCGCGACGCTCGTATCACCACCATTTACGAGGGCACCACGCAGTTACAGGTAGTCGCCGCCGTGGTCGGTATTTCGAGCGGCACGCTGGGCAACTACCTCGCGCAACTCGGCGAGCGCAGCTTCCGGCCCGAATTGATGAAACCCGCTTCGCTCGCGCGCGAGTCTCGCGAGCGGCTCGCCTACTGCGTCATGTACCTCAAGAACCTGAACGACCGTTCCTACAGCGACCTCATGAGCCGCCGGCTGGTGGACCTCGCCTCCGACGCTCTCGGCGCACACCTCCTGCTGGTGCAGGCCGAGCGCGACGCTGCCCGCGCGCCGATTGCCGCAAAGGTGTTTGCGGACGTCATGCCGCGCATCCGCATGCAAGCCGATTACATCACGAGCGGCGACAAGACCGTCATCGAAAAGCGCGAGGTGCTGGTGTAGCATCTAGCGTTCTGTCTCCGAAGTTCCTTGACAAATGTGGGGCGGACCCCCAGGTCCGCGCGGCGACCCCCTGGTCGCCGCCTGGAGTTTCTACATTTTTCAAGCCCGCAGGGCGAAAGATACTAGCCCACGGCGCGAGCCGTGTGGAATAGCGTGTTAGGGAAAGCGAGCCCCGGAACGGGGCGAAAGGCCTGGTCTCAGCCCCGGTCCCGCATTGTCAGGACATTTCGGGAACAGTACGCTCGTGCCGCCTCGGGACCGGTTCGGGACGTGGGCTGCCGGCTTCGAGAGAAAACGAGCCCATTGCCGCTTAAATCCCGTTCAGAATTTGAACGGTCATGGTACAATACAATCGCATTGCCATCTAGTCTTCGATTTGGACCCCGGGCGACGGTTACCTTGTTCTGAGTGAATCTTGGTTTCATGTCCGACTGTGTTCCTTTCCGAGCGACTGGAGTTTTTGGATAACTCACAAGAGGAGAAGTAGAAGGTTAGCAACATGAAGGAAAAAGGGACTGTGAAGTGGTTCAATGCAGCCAAAGGTTTTGGCTTCATTCAGCGCGAGACCGGCGAGGACGTTTTCGTGCACTTCAGCGCGATTGCCATGCCTGGCTACCGCACGCTGGATGAGGGTGCTCGGGTTGAATTTTCCGTGAAAAGAGGGCCAAAGGGCCTCCAGGCCGAGGACGTAACGATCGCAACTTAGTCAGATTTTTCCGGGAGCCGGCTTCGTATATGCGGGCTCCCGTTGTTCCCGTTTCCTTCCGCTTCTGTCCTGATCTGGCCGCGCGTTTTCGGGTCTCCGCCCGCGACAGGTCTCACGCGGCAGTCTCGCCTGCAATCCTGCGGTGCGCCGTCTCCAACCGGCCTTGCGCGCGACTCGCGTTCTCCGATACTGTGCTTTGTCATCGTGCCAGGTGCGGCGCCCAGCTCGAAGCGGACTCCCAATTCTGCACCGTCTGCGGGCACGCCCGTGACTGTGGCCGCCGCCTCTGCGCCCCCGGCACACTCGCAAGGTATAATCGCGAGGTCCTATGCGAGTGCCTGCCCTCGTTCTCCTTGCTGCTGCCGCGCTTGCGCCCGCCTGCGCGCAGACTTACCGCGGCCTCCTCGGCGCTGAGGTCGAAATCGGCGAAGCCGACCGCTCCCGCGCTTTCGTCGACGTCGCCAAAACGTTCCGCCCCTCTTCCACGATGCCCGTCGATCAGAACGGCTGGCCCACTGCCGACTTCGACTTCCTGGTCTTCGACAGCCGCAACTACGCCGCCTGGTTCCTCACCACCATCGGCATCGACGACCCGGAGGATTACGTGCCGGATTGGAGCGGCGTCTACCACCTCTCGTTCCAAGGCAAGGCGTCGGTCACCTCCACTGGAGATCCCGCCACCATCTCCAGCCTCCCCTACGACGAGGCCACCAACACAAGCACCGCTGACCTGACGCTCTCGAAAACTACCCGCCTCCTGCAGCTCACGTTCTCGAACACCCAGCGGACGGCGACCTCGGCCACCAACACCGGCGTCACCGGCATTCGCATCCTTCGCCCGGGCTACGCGGCCGACACCACCCAGGTGTTCAGCAACGAGTTCCTCGATTCCATCAAGCCTTACAGCTATCTGCGGTTCATGGGAGTTCTGAACACGAACGGAGAGGACCTGCCGTTCGATTCGTCTAAATCAATCGCCCAGAATCAAAAGCAATGGGCCGACCGGCGCACGTCGACATACGCTACCCAGCAGAAGCTCTATAAGCAGTTGTCTGACGGTAGCTGGGCTCCCTCGATGGAGCTGTCCTGGGAGTACGTCATCGCTCTGGCGAACGCCAGCGGCAAGGACATCTGGATCAACGTCCCTGTCTCGGCGAGCGACGACTATGTGACCCAGCTCGCGCACCTGATGTACGACACCCTCAAGCCGGGCATCCGCATCTACATCGAGGACGGGAACGAGGTCTGGAATCCCAGCTTCATGACATACGCATGGAACATGGCGGCCATGCGCCTTGAGTGGGCCGACCCCAACACCAAGCTGGACAAGAACCCGGTGCCTGACGGCCTGGGCTGGGTCAGCGAGACCGACGAGCTCGGCCAGCGGCGCCACGCCCGCCGCGTCGCCGAGATCGGGAAGGCTTTCCTGAGTGTCTACGGCAACGATGCGTTCGCAAAGATCATCCGCCCCGTCTACGCCGGCTGGACGATCATCCCGGATCAGTACCGCCGCGTGCTCGCCTGGATCAAGAACAACACCGGCGATCCGGCCACTCTGTTCCACGGCATCGCCGAGACGCACTACTACAGCGACTCAACGGTCCGGCAATCCGGAACCACCGTCCAGCAGGTCATCGATGCGTTTCGGAAGGAGAGCGACGGCGGCATCTCCATCACCGATCAGCTCCACCAGGTCGCGTCCGATTACGGCCTGAAGCTCGTCATTTACGAAGCCGGCGCCGACATCGGCCGCTCCGGCGATCCCGCCGTTTCCGGGGATACTCCCTCGGCCAGTGTCCCCGCGCTCGCCTCTTCCATCACCGCGTGCCGCGACCCCCAGATGAAGGACATCGTGGTGCACGACGTCCGAGACAACTGGTTCGCCCACGGCGGCAGCGAGTACACCTACTTCAGCATGAACGGCGGGCTCAGCCGCTGGGGCTGCTGGGGCGCTGTCGAGGATGTCGTCGGGCCCAAGGCCGATTCGCCGAAGTTCGAAGGCGTCCAACAACTCGTTGGCGGGCCGCTCCCGACGCCCGTGATCAACCCGAACGGCATCGTGAACGCCGCCACGTATGCGGCACCCATCACCGCAGGCGCGTTCGCCTCCATCTTCGGCCAGAACTTCGCCGACAAGGACTACGATTGGAATCTGGCCATCGCCGGCGGCAGGCTTCCCGCCGTGCTTGGCGCCGTCGCTGTCCGCGTGAACGGCGAGGACGCCATGGTGAGTTACTCCGGCCAGCAGCAGATCAACTTCATCGTTCCACCAGACACCGGCGCGGGCACGGCTACCGTCGAAGTGATCGCGCAGGGCGGCAGAACCAGCGCCACCGTTCAGGTGGGCGCCACATCTCCAGGCCTGTTCGGCGACATGCTCGACGGCAGCTTCCAGCTCAAGGCCCTCTTCGCCAACACGAAGACTTACGTTGCGCGGCCCGGCGGTTGGGGCGCGGGCGTGGACTCGAAGCCGGCCAAGAAGGGCGACTACCTCGAACTCTACGGCACGGGACTCGGTCCCTCTGACGCTCCCTACGGCCGCGTGCTCACACAGCCCTATCCCATCGATCCTTCACTCGTTCACGTCACCGTGGGCGGCAAAGACGCCGCCGTGCAATGGGCGGGCATGACCTACGCCGGGCTGTTCCAGGTCAACATCCAGGTGCCGGACGTCGATGCCGGCCTGCAACCGGTGGTGGTCGTGATCGGCGGCGCCTCGTCGAAAGCCGACGCCGTCCTGCTGTTCACGAACTAAGAGGGTTGCAGCCGGACAGCTTCACGTGCCCGCGGACTCCGAATTACGCGCCGCCGGCGGCACGATCGGAACTGCTCGCCGCGGCGCCGGGCAGCGTGAAGAAGAATGTCGAGCCCAGGCCCGGCTCCGATTCCACCCAGATCTGGCCGCCGTGTCTCTCCACAATGCGCTTGGCGATCGCCAGGCCGAGGCCGGTGCCGGGATACGCCTGGCCGGTCCGCCCGCGCTCGAACAGCTTGAAAACGCGTATGCGCTCCTCCGGCGGAATGCCGATCCCGTTGTCTCGAACCGAGAAGAGCCACTCCTCGCCGTGCCGAAGCGCATTGATCCGAATGACCGGCGCATCGCTCCCGCGGAACTTCACCGCGTTTCCGATGAGGTTCTGGAACAACTGGACGAGCTGGGTCGTGTCCGCCTCAACCATTGGCAACGGGTCCCAGTCCACCGTGGCCCGGCTCTCCTCCAACTGCACCCGCAGATTGTCGAGTGCGCCTGAGAGAGCAGTGGAGGAATCCGTAGGCTGCATCTCATGCCCGCGCGTGGAAACACGGGCATATGCGAGCAGATCATCGATCAGACGTTGCATCCGCCCCGCGCCGTCCACAATGAAGCCGAGGTACTCCTCGGCATCGCCGTCCAGTTTGCCCCGATATCGTGCCGCGAGCAGCTCGGCGAAGCTCCGCACCGCGCGCAGCGGCTCCTGCAAGTCATGCGAAGCGGCGGATGAGAATTGTTCCAGGTCCGCGTTTGAGCGCGCCAGCTCCTCGCGGTGCCGGGCCAGCATCAGCTCAGCCTGCTTGCGCTCGGTGATGTCGCGCGCGATGGCCTGGTACGACGGCGGCCCGTCAACGGTGAACTGCAGGCGCACGCCGATCTCGAGCACCACCGTGCGGCCGTCCCTGGCTCTCACCTCCAGCTCAACTTGCTGGCCGCGCTGATCGCCCTCGAGGGCGCGCCGGACGCTCGCGCGCGCCGCGTCCCTTTGGGCGGGCGCAACCAACAGGTCGAAGATATTCCGCCCCAGCACCTCGGAACGGCTGTAGCCGAGCGCGCGCTCCGCAGCCTGGTTGAAAGACAGCAAGTTCCCGTTGAGATCGGCGGTATACACCGGATCGCGGGCGTCCTCGATCACGCTGCGATGGCGTTCTTCGCTCCGGCGCAGATCGTCGAGCGCCGCGCGCTCCCGTGAAATGTCCTCGAGGACTCCTTCCTGAAGCAGGATGCCGCCCGTTTGGCTGGGAACCGCGCGGGCGGTCGCCCGGGCCCAGATCATCGCGCCATCGCGGCGCCGGAGGCGGACCTCTTCGCCCAGCACGAGCCCCTTCGCCTCGAGCTCCGTCGAAATGCGGTCCCTCTCCTGCGGATTCGCATAGAATTCGCCGGTCTGTACCCCTTCGATCTCGCCGGCGTTCTCATAGCCCAGCATCCGCGCGAGCGCGTCATTGGCGTCGAGAACGATGCCTGCCGCGTCCGCGCGGTAGAGGCCCACGGGCACACGCTCAAAGAGTGTGTGATAGGCGGCCTCCAAGTGAAGGCGCGCCTCTTCTGCCTTGGCTCGTGCGGTCACGTCGAGGCCGGCGATCACCACGCAGTCGCCGAGCCTGGTGGCGCAGATCTCCAAAGCGATCTCGATGCCCTGCTCGCGGTATCCGTTTTTGTAGCGCACGCGCTCGCGCCGCAGCGGGATGCCGGTCTTCACCACCGCGCGGTACTCCTCGAACAGCGTGTAGTCCGGGAAGACAGGCGCCGTTTGCAGAAGGCGGCCGCCCACGAGCTGCTGGCGGGACACCCCGTTCAACTGGCAGGCATTGTCGTTGACCGCGTCGATGATGAAATCCGATATCTGCCCCGCGGAATTGCGAACCGCCGAGCAGACGGCGAAAGCATCGAGCATGGTCTGCACAGCGGCCAGAAATCGCTCGCTGTTCGACCGGAGGTCGGCTTCGGCCTCGCGCAATTGCTTGAGACTCCGTCCCAGAGCCTGGTTCGCAGCCTGCAGGCGATTCCAGCGCAGTCGCGCGGTGTAGATCAGCGGAACCATACCGGCCACCGCGCCCGCAATTGCGAGACCGACCAGCAGCACCGCCGCACCGGCAAGGCCTGCGTTATCGCGGGCCCACCCCGCAAACCGCGCCGAACCGATAGCCCGAGAGCAGCAGATGGCAGCGACGGTGAAGACAATGCCCAGCGTCGCCGCGCTTCCGTACACGAACTCCGCTTCGCTAAGACGTTTGCGCCATCCTGCCGCAAGGCAGCCGGCGGCGATAGCGGCGAAACCGGCCGGCAGAACGCGCGGCAGGTCGCCAAACCAACCTCCTCGCAGCAGACCGGAGGCCTGGAAAGCCTGAAATATCGTGATCGATACCGCTAGGGAGAGCAAGGCGAACGCTGCGGCGGGAAGCAGCCGTTCAATCGCTTTTCGAGCATCGGCCGCAACCAGGCAGATGACTGCCACGCCGGCCAGCAGCGATAGACTCAGTGCTTCCGACGCGGGCACTCCGAGCCAGGAGGCTCCTGCCAGACGATCAATCCACGGAGCGAGGCCGGAGAACACGGCCGCGACGGTGGCCAGGTGCGTGCCTGCCCGGCTCCCCGCTGCCGTGCAAAGAAGACCGAACGCCACCGAGATGAGCGCAAGGGCCTCGCCGTACACCAAACTGCGCGAAGCGGGGCCCGCGCGGGTGGCGAAAAAGCTCGAGACCCCCATCAGGAGCGCAAGGAGGGAAGCAGTGCCCGCGAAGAGTCGCGGCAGTTCGGCGCGTTTCATCGGCTTACCCCCAGTCGGAATTCAGGGAAGCGCCAGTATAGCAGGCATGACTTCAAATGACTAGAGCGCGATGCTTGGATTGTAACCACCGGTAAGTACTGGGGTATCAGTCGCCTGTGGCTCGGATTGAAGCGTCGGAGAGGGCCCTCGTGTCTGCCCTCAAACGCGACTGGAGGAAGTACTAGGCATCTACCCGCGCGGGGTCCATCGCCACGCCGGCCAACGTGTTGTATGCTGGCCGGGTCAAGCGGATTGGTGTAAGTACGACCGACGCCGAACCGTGGAGAATTCATGGACGAACGAACAATCAAGATACTCCTGGTCGAAGACAACCCCGTCGATGCCAGACTGTTTCAAGAGTACCTGAAGGGATCCGGGGCTTTTGCGATCGAGGTTGCCGGCTCGCTGGGCGCTGCCGTCGCAGCCATGGTCGAACGGCAATTCGATGTGGTGGTCATGGATTTGACCCTGCCCGATAGCCGCGGGCTCGATACCTTTTACGCGCTGCAGAAGGCCGGCCAGCGCGGTCCCTTCGTTGTCCTCAGTGGGCTCGACAACGAAGAGCTGGCGATTCAGGCGGTCCGCGACGGCGCCGAGGACTACCTCGTGAAGGGGAGAATCGACCAGGCGGCACTCGCACGTGCGATCCGCTACGCCCTGGAGCGCCACCATAGGAAAGCCGCCGATGATAAGAAGTTCAGTCGTGTCGTCTCCTTCCTCGGCGCGAACGGCGGCGCCGGCGCCACCACCACTGCCTGGCACGTGGCTTCCGCATGGGCACAGGGCGGGAAGTCCACGGCTCTCTGCGAGCTGCGCTGCTCGCCCGGCGGTCTTGCGAAGAAGCTCGGTGTCGCGCCTCCCGCGCAACTCACGGCGTTGCTGGACCTGCGAGCGGAGGCGATCACAGCGCCGGAAGTGAACCGCAGGCTGGTGCGCCAGCAGTCAGGCCTCCGGGTGCTCTTCGGGCCGCAACGCGCCACGGACTTCCGTGAGATCACGCCGGAAGCCGCGACTGCTCTCATCAAAGCGACCCGCGAGAACGCCGAGCTGACCGCTCTAGATTTGCCCATCCATTATTCGGATGGAATTCGCGCCGCCATCCAAAGCTCCGACTACGTCGTGATCCTGGTGGAAACGGAACCGAGCTCCGCCGCGGCTGCCAGAACGGCGCTCGAATTCGTGGAGTCCTCGGGCGGGCGCTCGAATGCAGTGGGAGTGGTGGCCGTGCATCGAATGCCGGTGCAGGGCGCGCTAAGCGTCCACGAAATCCGGTCGCTGCTTGCCTGCACGCTGATCGGCGTGCTGCCGCCCGCGGCCGACGCGCTCCTGATGGCGTACAAAGCGGGCACGCCGCTGGTGATTTCCCGGCCCGAGTCAAACTACGCGATCGCGGCGAGCCGTCTGGCCGTACGTTTGGCGGCAGACCCGGTGACGCCGTTCGAGGTCTAGAACCTGGAGCGGTACAGGTAGGCCCGGTTCTGAACGGCACGCGGCTGAATGGTCTGTGAGGGTAGAGGTTCTCCAGGCCGGTCACATTCGTCAACATGTGCTTTTTCTGAGTATTTCCGACGATATACAACTGGGTACACCCAGGAGGACACTTGCATGTCATATAATCTAGTCAGATCGTATAGTACTTTATATGGCACTCAGGAGGGCATATGATTGGGAAATCCAAACACGAGCCGTTAGGGAAGGAGAAGAAGAAAAGACGCATGCCCGCCGCCGCACCGAAGCCGCCTTCGCGCGTCAGGAAGGTCGTCGTAGACTTTCCGGAGTCTCTGCTGAGGAATACCGAGATCGCAGCCTCGGAGGAGGCGACCAATCGAAGTAGTTTCATTCGGCGGGCGGTCGAAGAATACCTGAGGGTTCGGCAACGTAAGGCGATTCAAGCCGAACTCGCCGCTGCGTGCGAAGCTAATTCCGATTTGGGCCGCAAGATCTGCGAAGAGTTCGCATTCGTCGATTCTGAGAACCTCTAATGCCCGGCAAGTGCGTTCGTGGAGCTGTCATCGACGTCGATCTTGATCCCACTGTCGGCCACGAGCAGGCGAAGATCCGGCCGTGCCTTGTCGTGCAGAACGACGTGAGCAACGCGCACTCCTCGACCACGATCGTGGCCCCGATAACCGATGCCCAGCACATCAGAAGGCTCTCTCCTACCCACGTCCGTGTTCCGCTCGGGGAGGCTGGTCTCACGAAGGACAGCGCACCAGCGATGTGGAGCAAGAGGACCAATCGCTACACGCGTTGTAGGCTGCACGGCGGAGCTTCCACTGGCCCGAGGACCCCAGAGCTTCGGCGCTCGCGAGAATGTGCCCAGCAGTGCTTGGTTGAAGTGACCCGCGCTGGGAACAGGGTTGAGAAACGCAAACGAGGGTCAAGGCGACATCATCCACGCCGAAGGCGTGCGGGGGGATTTC
>Ga0209777_10005086_pt1 | contig 15291 bp, 14 predicted proteins | sample FrelakmetHBP12HB_FD_187147 | JGI IMG/M metagenome (GOLD analysis project Ga0209777, IMG submission 187147) | Freshwater lake sediment microbial communities from the University of Notre Dame, USA, for methane emissions studies -HBP12 HB (SPAdes)... | ecosystem: Environmental > Aquatic >... | reverse complement strand
CGGATGTGTATATGGCTCAAGGCTATCCGGCGGGAAACCGCAGAGAGTGCATCTATTCTGGCACAGGGTCGGTAATGATTTCCTGACATTCTTGACCAACCTTCTATACAATACGACGCTTAGCGATATGGAAACATGTTATAAGATGTTAAAAAAGGAAGTGATAGCTGGCATAAATATACGGTCAAACGACTTCTCGGTTGAGCCGGAACTTACAGCCAAGATATTAAAGAATAAGAATTTGAGAATATATGAGATGCCGATATCATATTACGGGCGTAATTACGCTGAGGGCAAAAAGATCAACTGGACGCACGGTTTCGGCGCGTTATGGGCTCTATTAAAATATAGATTTGTAGATTAAGATGAAGAAGAGAATATTCGTCAGGGTTGCGTTGACGGTTTGGGTCATCATCTGGGCCGTATTTTTAGTAAGGCCCTATTTTAAAAAAGGCCTGTTAGACAGGTATATCTCTCTTGCGAAGCTTTCCACTGAAGGCAAGAGGGGCTATGTGACGGGAGAAGAGCTCTATTCTTTTATAAAATTTTGTAAAGAGTCCGTAAAAGAACCGTCAACCTACAGGATAGAAGGGTTAGAGAAGGACTCTATTGAGCATAGGCGTTTCAAATATTATATCTATCCAAATATAGAAGAGAAGATCCCCGAATATATATTTATTTATAAAACAAAGTATTATCCACAAAACGGCTACAAAGAATTCAGCCGAATGAATGACGAAAATTATATTCTGAGAAAGATGAATTAAAGAGGTTATGAGAACTTTTTTTCCAGCGGAGAAGATAGCTTTATTCTATTGTGTAGGCCTTGGTCTTTTAACGATGGAGATGGCCGTCCTTTCACTGGCCGGAATACGATTCAGCATAGTATCTCTTTTAGTATGCATATTTATTATTATGTTCGTGGCTTGCATGCTTGGTCGTAGCCGACGTTTAAACGTCAGCTACGGCAAGGCGGCCGCTAATCCTTTTTCTATTCTAGAAAAATTCTTTGCAGGAGCGATAACTTTTGAGGTTCTTTATGCTTTCTTCAGGACGTTTATAATGCCTATGGAGGGATATGACGCAATAGCTATATATGCTCTGAAAGCGAAGATATTTTATCTCGCCGGGACGATCCCGTACAATTTTTTCAGCGCGTTCAAGGATGTCGTCCCTCATATAGAATATCCTCTCCTGATTCCATTGGCAGAAGCATCGTTCTATACGTTCTTGGGCTCTCTCAACGATCTGATAGTCAAGGTTATATTTCCACTCTACTATGTATCGCTATTGGCTGTATTTTATTCTATTTTGAAAAGATTTTTAAACAGGAAAGAGTCCCTTCTATTTACGTTTTTGCTTGCGACGATCCCGCAAGTCACGGATTTCGCGACCAATGGTTACACGGATCTGCCGTTCGCGTTCTATTGCTCATCGGCTATCTTCTATCTCTATCTGTGGGCGCGGGAAAAACATAGTCCCTTCATCATTCTTTCCTTTGTCCTATCCGCTCTTGCCATGTGGACCAAGGCGGAGGGCCTATTATTTGCTTTGATAAACGCGGCTGTAGTTATTATATGTATGGCAAAGGAAAAGAGCCTTCGCCAGATCGGGGTCATTTATGCGGCGATCTCTCTATTCGCTGTTATCGCATATCTTTTTCTATTGAAAGCAGCCGGGCTTGCTGTAAATAGCGATTTCGCGGGAGAGCATCTTCCTTTGATATCAAAGATCATGACCGGTTTCGGGAGAATACCGGACATACTTAATGAGTATCAGATACAGTTCTTCGGACCGAAGAGATGGAATATAGTATGGATGCTTTTCATCGCGGGCTTTATCTTAAGGTTTAAAAGAATATTTTTAAAAGAGCTGTTTCCTTTGACCGTAGCCATTCTATTGGTGCTTTCGGGATACACTGTAGTGTATATGCTTTCGTCGGCGCGTCAAGGGTTCGGCTGGCATCTGAGCACTTCGGGAAGCAGGCTATTCCTTCATTTTGTTCCCATAGTAGTATTCTGGCTTGCTCTCTTATTTAAAGAGCTGAAATTAGAAATATGACGATCTGTCCGGTTTGCGCATCTGGAGAATGGAGAAAGCGGTACAGAATAGAGGGCTGGACCATCGAGGAATGCGAAGCTTGCGGTTTCGCTTATATTGATCCGATGCCGGTAAGGGAAGACAGGCCGGGGTGCTATTCCGAAGAGAAGGTCGTCGATAGAAATACTAAAGAGAAAAATCCTTTACAGAAGCTTTCCAGGTTCTTTAAGAGGCTATTCAGCAAAGCGGCAAATCGCGATAAGGGCACTATATTTTATAATAAATTGTGTTCTTCTTTACAGCCTGGCTCTAAGGTGCTCGATATAGGCTGCGGTGACGGTAGTTTTATCTGTAAAGCTAAGGGAGATTTCGTATGTACGGGCATTGAGATATCCGGCTATCTGGCATCCCTAGCAGGAAAGCGGCCCGGGATAAGGATCATCATCGGCGATTTTCTGGAAACCGATTTTAAGGATGAAAGATACGATTGTGTCACTATGATATCTATACTGGAGCATCTCGACGATCCGCTGGCAGCGGTAAAAAAGTGTTTCGGGCTTCTGGAAGCCCGCGGGTTATTACTGCTGAAGACAGTAAATTACGGCTCTTTCAATAGATCGATAAGAGGAGGCAGCTGGACCGGCTTTCGTCCTCCGGATCATGTGGTATATTTTAAACCGTCAAATCTGGAATTGATGCTGAAGAATACAGGGTTTAAGAAAATAAATATATCCGCCGCGCCTTTTAATGATAATATGTACTGCGAGGCCTTTAAGTGAAGAGAGCGTTTTCTTATATTTTTATAGACAGGGACGGGGTCATAAACAGAGATCCCGGCGGATGGACGAAGACGGACTATGTCACGGACTGGAAAGATTTTCACTTTATACCGGGAACGCTTCGGGCTCTTAAGATATTGAAAGAGAATGGGATAAAAGTAATAATAGCATCAAATCAGGGGGGCGTTAATAAGGGCCTCTACACGAAGGCAGAATTGAGCAAAGTGAACTCTCTGATGTTAAAAGAGATAGAAAAGGCGGGCGGAGCTGTAGAAGAAGTATTTTACTGCATCCATAAAGATGAGGATAAGTGTGATTGCAGAAAACCGAAGACCGGCATGCTTGAGTCAGCGTCTAAAAAATACGGCATAGACCTGAAAGCGACATATTTTATCGGAGATGCGCCCAAAGATATTATGGCCGGCAAAAGAATAGGGACGAAGACGATCCTTGTCCTTTCCGGCAAAAGTTCACGTAAGGATATTGAGGGTTGGAAGGATAAGCCGGATCATATATTTACTAATTTATTAGAAGCTGTTAAATGGATAACTAGAGGAGGAGCGGCATGAGGGTGCTCGTAACCGGCGGCGCAGGTATGGTGGGAAGCCATTCGGCCGAATATTATGCTAAACGTGGTGATGATGTCATAGTTCTGGACAATCTTATGCGGTCCAAGCTATTCGGATACGATAAAAAGAGCGTCGAATATAACTGGAATTATCTTAAGAGTTACAAGAATATCAAAAGGGTTAAAGGCGATATCAGAGATAAGCGCGATGTTCTTGACGCGATCGGAAAGGGCGTGGATCTTTGCATACATACCGCGGGGCAGCCCGGAGTCCCGCTTTCCTGCCGGATACCTCTTGAGGACTTCAGCATCAACGCTTTCGGGACGATAAATGTCCTGGAGTGCATAAGGCGTAAATGCAAAAACGCAACGTTCGTCTATTGCTCCACAAATAAGGTCTTTGGAGAGAACGTAGACAAAATAAGATTGGTGGAAAAAGAGAAGAGATATGTCTATGACGGAGTAAACGGCGTTACCGAAGAGATGTCCATTGACCTGACGGGCCACACGCCATACGGAGCGAGCAAATATGTAGGGGACATATACACGCAGGAGTACGCTCATATTTACGGCATGAAGACCGCTGTATTCAGAATGAGCTGTATATACGGAATAAGGCAATTTGGATTCGAGGACCAGGGATGGGTCGCGCATTTTATCATAGCGAATCTTTTCAAAAGGCTGATAAACATTTTTGGGAACGGAAAACAGGTGAGGGACCTTCTTTATGTTGGAGATCTTGTTGAGGCATATGACAGATTTTTCCGCGGCAATATAAAACACGATGTTTACACTATAGGCGGCGGGCCGGATAATACGGCGTCGCTATTGGAATTTATAGAGATGATAGAGAATTACACCGGGATCAGGATGAAATATAAATTTGATGAGTGGCGGCCTTCCGACCAGAAGGTTTATATATCGGATATTACAAAAGTGACTAAGGCATTGAAATGGCAGCCAAAGATAAGCCCTGTAAAAGGCGTGGAGCTTCTCACGGAATGGGTCAAGGAAAATAAGGAACTGTTCAAATAAGGAAGGTGATCGGTGAGCCGAAAAATATTGATAATGTATGGGACTGCCGGCATAGGGCATAAGAAGTCAGCCGTATCGATCAAAAAAGCTTATGATGAAATGAAGCTGCCGGGTCTGGAAGTGACGCTTATAGACGCTCTCGACTACACGAACAAATTTTTCAAATGGTCATATCTGCAGACATATCTTTTAATGGTCAATAAACTTCCGGTCTTCTGGGGGCTCTCATACTACCTGACCGATATCCCGCTGATAGACCTTTTTGTTTCATATCTAAGAAGGCTTAATAATTGGGCTAATTCAAGGAAGCTGGTGAACTACATACTCGATACAAAGCCTGATGTTATCATATCGACACATTTCTTCGGCAGCGAGGTCATAGCGGATCTGAAGAGAAGAAGCCTGGTGCTTTCAAAGTTAGTCACGGTAGTGACGGATTACAGGCTGCACGCATGGTGGGTATGCGAAGGAACCGATATTTATATCGTGGCAAGCGAAGATACCCGCCGCGACCTTGAAGGGCGTAAAGTCGATCCTTCAAAGATAAAGGTTATGGGCATTCCTATAGAGCCTTTATTCTCCAAGCCCATGGATAAGCCTAAGATATTCAAAGAGACCGGCTTGCGCGATGATCTCTTCACTATACTGGTTATAGGAGGAGGGTTCGGCGTAGGGCCTATAGAGGGGATCGTCAAGGTGATCGCCCGGATCCAAAAAAACCTGCAAACGGTCGTAGTATGCGGCCATAATGAAGAGTTGGCGCGCAAGATACAAAGTTTAAAGGATGAATATAAACTTAATATGAAGGTGCTGGGATTCATAGATAATGTCTACGAATATATGGATATATCCGATATCCTCATATCGAAATCCGGAGGTATTACCGTGTCGGAAAGCCTGGCCAAAGAGATACCGCTGGTAGTCATCTCCCCGATCCTTGGACAGGAGACGGGCAATTGCGGATTTTTAGTTCGAAATAACGCGGCATTGAAGGTGGATAATCTGAATGGCCTTAAGGCGGCGCTCGAAAGCCTGATATCCGATCCCGTAAAGCTGGATAGCATGAAGGATGCGATAAAGAAGATCAAAAAGCCCCGCGCAGCCTATGATGTAGCTAAATTTGCCTATGAATCCCGTTAGAAAACTAATATTAAACGGGATGAAGAGAGGTTTTCTAACGGGATGAATACGATAAATAAAGACCTGAAGGATGTGATCGATTCTGTTAAAGCATACGTCGAGCTTGACCGTGCCTCGGGTATAAATGAGTTCTTTACAAATCAACGCAATACGAATGATCTGGATTCCCTGAAAAAAGAAGCGCTCGGCTGCAAACAGTGCAGCCTTAATAAGACCCGCCACAACGTAGTCTTTGGCGCGGGCAACCCCAAAGCAGAGCTTGTCTTCATAGGTGAGGCTCCAGGAGAAGATGAAGACCTGCAGGGGCTTCCTTTCGTAGGGCGGGCAGGCCAGCTCCTGACGAAGATCATAGAGGCTATGGGCCTTAAAAGGAGCGATGTATATATAGCCAATATATTGAAATGCAGGCCGCCTAATAACCGCCCGCCGCTGCCCGGAGAGATAGAAGAGTGCGAAGGCATCCTTAAAAAACAGATCGATATAATAAAACCGAAGATAATCTGTACGCTTGGAAAATTCGCCAGCCAGACATTATTGAGGACCGAAATACCCATAAGCTCCTTAAGGGGTAATTTTAAGGAGTACAATGGTATTAAACTTATGCCCACTTTCCACCCCGCGTATCTCTTGCGCAATCCCAACGACAAAAGATTGGTCTGGCAGGATATGAAGAAGATTATGAAGGAATTAAAGTAGTAAGTCGTAAGTTGTAAGTCTTAAGTAGTAACTTACAACTTATAACTTACAACTTATAACTAACAAAATGCCCAAGTTCGCCCAGGTCGCAATAGCCTTACCCATAGACAGGCTCTTCCACTACAGGATACCAGAAGGTCTTTCAGGCGAAATGGCCCCAGGCCAGCGCGTCTTCGTCCCTTTCACCAATAGAAAAGTCGTAGGATATGTTGTCGGTTTAAGCGACGAGGCTGATGTAAAAGAGGTGAAAGACATAGAAGGGATCATAGACAAAGAGCCTCTTATAACCGAAGAGATGCTTAAACTTACGAAGTGGATCAAAGATACCTACTTCTGCTCGTGGGGAGAGGCTATAGAGGCCGCCATACCGAGCGGGATAAAGAAGGGCAAGAGAGAGCTGGGGACGAGGATAAAAGGTGCCGAAGCCCAAGCGGAAGACTTTCTAATCACAGGAAAACATAAACCTACCGAAGAACAGTCAAAAGCCATAAAAAGCGTGATCGAGACGATAGATAAAAAAGAGTATGCGGCATTCCTGCTGCACGGCATTACATCCAGCGGCAAAACCGAAGTCTATCTCCAGGCGATAGACCATGCTCTGAATAAAGGCAGGCAGGCTATAATGCTCGTCCCGGAGATATCGCTTACGCCCCAAACGGTCGAAAGGTTCGTTTCGCGTTTCGGTGATAAAGTGGCGGTCATACATTCAAAGCTGACTCCCGCGAAGAAGTTCCTCGAATGGAAAAGGATCAAGGATGGGAAGGCCAGTATAGTTGTTGGTGCTCGTTCAGCCATATTCAGCCCTATGAGTAATCTGGGCGTTATAATAATCGATGAAGAACACGAGACGACCTATAAACAGGATGATGTGCCGAGATATCACGCGCGCGATGTAGCCCAGGAGAGAGCCAGGCTGAACAACTGCCCTCTGATACTCGGCACGGCAACGCCGTCACTGGAATCTTTTTATAAAGCCAAACACGGTGAATATAAGCTTGTGAGGCTTACCAGGAGGATAGACGATAGATTACTGCCAAAGGTGAAGATCGTAGATATGAGAATGGAACTCGCCACAAGAAAAAGAATAGCTATATTCTCCAAAGTGCTTCTGGATGCCATAGAGAATACTTTAAAGAAAGGGAAACAGGCGATAATATTCTTGAACAGGCGCGGATTTTCGACCTTTATCAACTGTAAACAATGCGGGCTTGTACTAAAATGTAAAAGATGCGATACGGTGCTCGTCTATCATTTCGAGGAGAAAAGGTTAGTTTGCCATTATTGCGGCTATACGCAGGAGCCGCCGGATATCTGTCCGAAGTGCAAAAGCGGATATATCAAATATATGGGCCTGGGCACTGAAAGGGTTGAGTCGGAGATAAGCCGCCAGTTCGCCCAGGCGCATATATCAAGGATGGACTCGGATACGACTACGAAGTCCGGTTCGCATGACAGGATACTGGGCGAATTCAAATCCGGCCAGACGAGCCTCCTGGTCGGGACGCAGATGATAGCCAAGGGGTTGGATTTCCCGGAGGTTACGCTTGTGGGGGTAGTTTCGGCGGATGTGACGTTGAATGTCCCTGATTTCCGGTCGAGCGAAAGGACCTTCAATCTCTTGACGCAGGTTGCGGGAAGGGCCGGCCGCGGCGAGCACGCCGGGGAAGTGATAGTCCAGACCTATGCGCCAAGCCACTACGCTATCCTGACAGCCGCTAAACACGATTATGAAAAGTTCTATGAGGAAGAGATAAGATCGAGAAAAGAGCTGCTCTTCCCGCCGTTTGTAAATCTGGTGAAGATAACAGTGAGAGCAAGGAATGATGAACTGACGCTAAAGACAGCGCAAGGTTTAACTGATATAATAAAAGGCGAGATTAAAGATAAAGGCGCCATATTGGTGGCCGGGCCGGCGCCCGCGCCAATAACACGCATGCGGGGATACTTCAGATACAATATACTGCTTAAAGGTAAAGACCGGACTGCGATGTGCGCATTGCTTCGGAAAGTCTTAGGCTCGTTTCGTAAGCCTCACAGCGTCCTTATAGCAGTCGACGTCGATCCGATAACTATGTAATAGATTTGTCTGAATAAACAGGAGCCCTTCTTAACAACGAACCTTTTGGGGAATAAGAGAATGGCCAAAAAAAATAAACGCGACGATTTTTTCTCTATGATTCCGGCAGTTGCGAATAAGATCCTGGATGTAGGTTGCTCAGACGGAGGCTGGGTTGATAGGATGGGAAAGCGGGATTTAGAAGTTGTAGGGATAGAGAGAGATGAGAAATCGTACATTAAGGCGCTTAAAAATTTACGACAAGTATTTTTAGCCGATGTTGAAAAATTTAGCTTGCCTTATCCTGATGGATATTTTGATTGCATCATATATGCGGATGTTCTCGAGCATCTTATAGAACCACATGATATTTTGAGAAATCATGAAAAATATTTGAATGATGAAGGATGCATAATAGCCAGTATCCCAAACGTACGCTACTATAAAGTTATCCTCAGGCTGGCGTTGGCCGGTGTATGGGATTACATGGATAGCGGCTTGTTAGATAAAACTCATCTACGATTTTTTGCATTAACCAATATTAAGGAATTATTTGCATGTGCCGGGTTTGAGATTATTGAGATCAGGAGTAATGTTATCGCCGCCCGATCTGTTAAATTTCTTAACTTTATGTGCTTTAACTGGCTAAAGGAATTGCTCGTTTATCAGTATTATATAAAGGCTATAAAACGGAAGTATAAAGAACCGCCGAATAGCAGTAGAAAAATAGTTAAATTCTAGGATAATTATGAATATAGTATTTTTTGGAACGAGTGAATTTGCGATGACGGTGCTGCGCAGGCTCATCGGTTCGAAGCATAAGGTGCTGGCTGTCGTGACGCAGCCCGACAGGCAAAAGGGCAGGCGGCTCAAGGTTTCGCCTCCATTGACGAAAGTCCTCGCGGTGGCGCATAAGATCCCGGTCTATCAGCCTGATGGCGCTTCCAGCAACGAGTCGATTGCATATTTGAAGAAACTCAACGCCGATCTTTTCATAGTAGTGGCATTCGGGCAGATATTGAAGAAGGAAGTTCTCGATATCCCAAAATTTTGCTGCGTGAATATCCATAGCTCACTTTTGCCTAAATATCGGGGCGCCGCGCCCACCAACTGGGCGATAATGAATGGCGATGCTGTGAGCGGCGTAACAATTATAAAGATGAATGAAAAGATGGATGAGGGCGATATAATCATAAAAAAAGAGATAGCGATAGATGAAGAAGAGACAAATATAACTTTGACCGAAAAGTTGGCTGATATTGGCGCTGGCGCTCTCCTGGAAACCATTGAATCGATAGGGGCCGGCAAGGCAATATTCACCAAACAGGATGACTCTATAGCGTCTTATGCGCCAAAGTTGAAGAAAGAAGACGGGCTGATAAATTGGAATGAGCCCGCTATAAAGATCCACAATAAGGTGCGCGCTCTTCTGCCATGGCCGGGCGCTTATACGCATTTTAACGGAAAGACCTTGAAGATACTCAAAGCCGAAGTCGTTGAAACGCTTAATAGCAAAGGAGTCAGCGGAGAAGTCGTAGATATTATCAAGCATAAGGGCATAGTGGTTAAGTGTGCAACGGACAACCTATTGATCCAATACGTCCAGATAGAGGCGAAGAAGCCGTTCGATACGGATGCGCTCCTCTGTGGCCATAAGATACCCATCGGTTATCGGTTTCTAACCAGGTTAGAATAAGGCCTTTCTAACCTGGTTAGATGTTTCTTATTGCAAATTATCGCTCATATGTTATAATCTTGATTCTATCATGCAGAAAAAGGTCGCGCCGAGGGAACTTATACAGCAGGATTTTCGCAGCCTTAAATCATCGGAACGCCTGTATACAAACCCAAAGATAGAGGATCTGATATTCCTGCAATCCATAGAGGGGCGCGCCCATAATGGAGCCGGCAGCTTCAACAAGCGCTTTTACGTCAATACGACTATAGATGAAGTGGTAAGGGCTGTAGGCCGGTCCCCGAAAGCGACGAAAGCCAAGAGGCAGGAATTAATAGATGAGATAGTTGAGTTCGTAGATTCGGCGCTTGGCGATGATCCGAGAGACAGGCTTGTTACAAAGAACGGCAAACCATTTTTAGGCATACCGCTCTTCAAAGACAGGACGGTAAATTACCACGATATCCTCAAAGGGCTGTATCTAGGCGGACTAAGGGATGATGTAGATATAAGGAGCAGGACCGAAGAGCTTTATAAGATAGATATAGGATACGGCAGGTGCTATCTCGTCAATACGGATGTCATGGAAGAGATGGGCCTGGACGGCGAGGAGCTCGCGCACCAGGAGAATAAAGACAGGCTGGAAGAATTCAGAGACTGCGGGCTGATCGTAGATGAAGGCAAGATAAAGTACAGGGACGCTAAACATATAAAGTACCTGTATATCCGCCACCATGTGGGGCCCGGCCAGTCGGACGATGCCGCTATGGTAGCGAGCGGGCTTCTCTATAACGTGGATGTCGCGCTTGGCGTATTCTTAGCCGATGCGATAGATACTCTTGAAAAATATGTGAGCATCTACCGGGACCAGGATAATAACCTGGCGCGTTACATAAAAGAGAACTATGCGTTTCTGGATTGCGAAGAGAGAGACGCCTGCGAGCTTTCGTACCTGGCGGCAATACCGAAAGAAAAAATAGACGAAATACCCGACAGTTCTTTGAGATACTTTCTTTCGATAAATGACGATACCGGACAGTCGGAGCTGGAGATGCATATCAACTTTATCGAAGGTAAGCCGATCCAGCAGATACCGGTAAGCCGCCGGCGGATACCGGTAACGATACTGTACGAATTCGTAAAAGATAAGCTGAAGTCGATAAAGAAAGAGGTCGTATTCAAGATACCGGAAGTGCTCGGGGAAGAGCTGAAATCTTCCGTTACAAAGGTCATGCAGCGCCGGTTCATAACGGTAAGCCCCCACACTTCCCTGAAGACCGCCCTCCAGAAAGCGGAGTCGAGGAAGAGCGAGCTTATAATAGTTAAAGACGAGAACGGGAATATTCTTGGGGTAGTCAACCCGATAGATTTTCTAATATTCTTAAGAGGAGATCATAATGCCTGAGTTGAGGAAGGACCCTGTCATAGGCAGGTGGGTGATAATAGCTACTGAAAGGGCAAGGCGCCCGGACCAGTTCGCTTCCGGAGTGGAGAAGGAGGAGCTGGCTCGCGGCGAAAAATGCCCGTTCTGTCAGGGCAACGAAAGCATGACCCCTCCCGAAATATACGCTTTGAGGCAGCCCGGGACGAAACCAAATGGGCCGGGTTGGGATGTGCGCGTCGTTCCATATATGTTCCCGCTTCTGCATGTTGACGGCGATCTCAACCGCCGCGGCCATGGGATGTATGATCTTATGGATGCGATAGGCGTTCATGAGATAGTGGTGGAGACCCCGGATCATATTACCGCAGGTGCTCCTCCGGCGGCGCAGATCGCAAAGGTATTCGGCGTAATAATAGACCGCATTAAAGATCTGGAGAGAGATCAGAGGATAAAATATGTCCTGATGCTGAAGAACTATGGCCGCGCGGCGGGCGGCGGGCATATAAAACACCAGAGGATCCAGCTTATAGGGACGCCGGTAAATCTCAAGAGGGTAAAAGAGGAGCTTGCCGGGGCGAAGCAGTATTACGATTATAAGGAGCGATGCGTATTCTGCGATATAATTAAGCAGGAGGTCGCGGCCGGGAAGCGGGTGGTCATGGAGTCAAAACATTTCATAGCCATTATGCCTTTCGCTTCAAGGTTCCCGTTTGAGACGTGGATAATGCCTAAAGAGCATTCATGCGACTTTTATAAGACCCCGAAAGAGAGCATTTCGGATTTCGGCGAAATAACCGGCGACCTATTCGCCAAATTAAAGAAAGTTATAGGAGATTTCCCTTATAATATAGTCCTGCATACCGCGCCCTTTAGAAGGCAGATGAACAAGAGAGGGTACTGGGAGACGATAGAGAATGATTATCACTGGCATTTTGAGATACTTCCGATATTGACGCGCGTAGCGGGATTTGAATGGGGCAGCGGTTTCTACATCAATCCACTTCCGCCCGAAGACGCCTGTAAAAGCGTCAGGGAGGCCAGTATATGAATGAACTTAGAAGAGAGCCGGTTACGGGGCGCTGGATCGTAACATATCTGGACAGGATCCCTGAGGTCAAGGATTTCAAAATAGAATCGAATGAGAAGAAGGGCGAGGCGACATGCCCTTTCTGCTGGGGAAGAGAGGACCAGACGCCTCCGGAGATACTGGTACATAGAAAATACGGCCCGCCGAACAGCCCTGGTTGGACATTGAGGGTCGTATCGAATAAGTTCCCGGCGCTGCGCATAGAAGGAGAAGTGAATAGAGAGGGCGTAGGCGTATTCGATATGATGAACGGCATAGGCGCCCACGAAGTCATCATCGAGGCGCATGAACATAAGAGAGATACCGCGGATCTCACCTATGCCGAAGCCGAGCAGGTTATATGGGCCTACGTATCGCGCTCAATAGACTTAAGGCGCGACAAAAGATTCAAATACATCCTCATATTCAAAAATTACGGTAAGATAGCCGGCGCATCGCTTGAGCACGGCCATAGCCAATTGATAGCCCTTCCGATAGTCCCGAAGAGGGTCCAGGAGGAGCTCGAGGGCGCGGCAGTATATTACAATTACAAAGAGAGATGCGTATTCTGCGACATGATACGTGAAGAGCGCGATGAGAAAGAGCGTATAATATATGAGGATGAAAAGGTCATAGCTTTCTGCCCTTATGTTTCAAGGTTCCCTTATGAAATATGGATAATGCCCAGAAAACACGCTTCGGACCTTACCAGCCTCGACAGGGATACCGTTCCAAGCGTTGCCAGGGCTCTACGCGATTCTCTTTTAAGGCTCAAGAAGTACCTGGGCGATCCGGCATATAATTTCATAGTTCATACCTCTCCGATAAACGGGCACGAGAGGGAGGATTATCACTGGCATATAGAGATAATGCCAAAATTGGTCAAGGTCGCCGGTTTTGAATGGGGGAGCGGTTTCTATATCAACCCGGTCCCGCCCGACATAGCGGCAAAGAATCTTTTGAGCGTAAAACTCGAAGAAAAATAGGAGGTCTACTTCGCCATTAAACCCGAAAAGTTCGGGTATGGCTTCGTAGGACCTTACAACTAATTCCTGCGAAGCCCTACCGGCTATTACTAGTTGAAGGGCGAAGCAGAATAGGAGGATATAGGCAATGGCGGTGAAGATAGGCATCAATGGGTTCGGCAGAATAGGGAGAATGGTGGGGAGAGCGATCCTTGAGAATAACTCCAGGAATATAGAACTTGTCGCTGTCAATGACATCACTGACGCGAAATCTCTGGCGCACCTCTTAAAGTATGATTCGGTCCATGGCCGTTTTCCGGGCGGAGATGTGAAAGCAGGCGCCGATTCGATAATAGTGAACGGCAAAGAGATAAAGGTATTGGCTAATAGGGATCCCGCGGAATTGCCGTGGAAAGAGCTTGGCGTAGAGATAGTCGTTGAGTCAACGGGCCTCTTCACGATAAAGAACGACGGAGTGAATAAGAAAGGCAAAGAGGTCAAAGGCGCCATAAATCATATCACGAAGGGCGGCGCCAAGAAGGTCATCATATCCGCTCCCGCGCAGGATGAGGATATCACGATAGTTATGGGAGTGAACGAAGATAAGTATGACCCAAAAAAAGATAACGTGATCTCAAACGCTTCATGTACGACCAACTGCCTTGGGCCTGTCGCCAAGATATTGAATGATACGTGGGGCATCGAAAAAGGCCTGATGACGACTATACACGCGTATACCAACGATCAGCATTTACAGGACCTTCCTCATTCTGATATGAGGCGCGCAAGAGCCGCAGCCGTATCGATGATACCGACATCCACGGGAGCAGCGAAGGCGATAGGGCTCGTGATCCCTGAGCTTAAAGGCAAGCTTGACGGCTATGCTATAAGAGTGCCGGTGATCAACGTATCGGTAGTGGATCTGACATGCTCCCTGAAGAAGAGCGCTGCTGCCGAAGAGATCAACAAAGCGTTCAAGACATTTGCGGACGGAAAGATGAAGGGCATACTTGTTTATACGGACGAAGATGTGGTATCGGTAGATTTCAATCATACATCCGCCTCTTCGACCGTAGATTCGAAGCTTACTAAAGTGATCGGCGGTAACTTCGCGAAGGTGGTCGCGTGGTACGATAACGAATGGGGTTACTCGTCGAGGGTGGCCGACCTAATCGAGTATATAATAAAGAAAGGTTTATAAGATAAAGATGGCCAAGAAGACCATTAAAGATATCGATATAAAAGGTAAGCGTGTATTAATGAGGGTGGACTTCAACGTCCCTCTGGATGATAAATTGAATATAACCGATGATATAAGGATACGTTCGGCGCTCCCTACGATCAAGTATGCTATAGAAAAAGGCGCGAAGATCATCCTGATGAGCCATCTCGGCAGGCCCGATGGTAAAGTGGTCGACTCAATGAGACTTACGCCGGTTGCCAGGAGGCTCGAAGAGCTGCTCGGCAAAAAGATCACGAAGACCGATGATTGTATCGGGGACGCGGTCAAAAAGACCGTAGCCGCGATGAAGCCGGGCGACGTGATCCTATTGGAAAACTTAAGGTTCCACGCCGAAGAAGAGAAGAACGATCCCGCGTTCGCCAGAGAACTTGCGAGCCTCGGAGACGTATTCGTCAATGACGCGTTCGGAACCGCGCACAGGGCTCATGCTTCGACTGAGGGCGTCACGAAGTATTTGCCGTCAGTGGCCGGATTCTTACTTGAGAAGGAGATCCGGTATCTCGGCCAGACAGTAGATAACCCTAAGAGGCCCTTTGTGGCTATCCTGGGCGGCGCAAAGGTCAAAGACAAGATAAAGGTGATCGATAACCTTTTGAATAAAGTGGATGCCCTTATCATAGGCGGCGGGATGGCGTATACTTTCC